>OGWU01001411.1_pt1 | contig 13738 bp, 11 predicted proteins | sample 1576071 | NCBI WGS metagenome assembly OGWU01 (sample SAMEA3541582, study PRJEB24748) | human gut metagenome | biome: human gut; feature: human-associated habitat; material: faeces | place: China | collected 2012
TGGCAGCAAGTGTTTCTTCCATATTATTGATGTCTTCCACTTCTGCCAGAGTAGTAAAGAGCAGTGCGTATTTATAAGAAGTACAGTGCTGTCTGCAATCTTTAACCTCCCCGGTTGCCGGCGGGCAGGACCAGGACTTTCCATAACGGGGGCACTCTGTCCGACATATGTACCGTACCTTCTCCGAAAAAATAATCTCATCGCTTTTCAAAAAACCATACTGACAAATCGGATATTCAGAAAGCAGATTTTCCACTTTTTGCAAAAAAAGAGCCTCTGTTTCAGAGTTCAGCATGATTTTTCACCTCGCTTTCCGGTTGTTCCATATCGATGTTTGTTTGTTTTTGCACAAGTGCGTGTTGCAGACGGTGTTCTTTTATAGAAAGCACTTTGATCTGTAAACCATTTGCAGTTACCTCGAACTGTGTTCCATCCGATGGAATCGTTCCATAAATTCCGAATACAAATCCACCAAAGGTATCGTAATCTTCTACCGGAAGATCTGCATGCAGCTCTTCTTCTGCATCTTCTAAGTCCACACCGCCGTCGATTTCCCATACAGATTCTGACTGCGGGAGGAATATGACCAGTATACGCTGGTACTCTTCTGGCCCCAGAGCCTGTGGGAGGCATGGGCACAGGAAAACCGCCTGCCCGCCCCCACCCAGACGCCGGAAGTGCTGGTGCGGCTGCTGGGGCACGAGGGCATTTCCCAAACGGAATGTGAAGCGCTGCAAGGTGAAGTTTCCACCCTGCTGGACCAGGGCGGTTACACGTACACGGTGGAAAACCGGCTGACCGAACGCGCCACCAACGACCGGATGATTCAGGGTGCAAAGAGTATTCTGGGTGCCTTCTGCCTGCTTCTGGCGGTCATCGGGCTGGCCAATGTCTTTCTCAACACCCTGGGATTTGTGGAGCAGCGCCGCCGGGAGTTTGCCCGGTATCTTTCCCTGGGCATGACGCCCCGGGAACTGCGCAGTCTGTTCTGGATGGAGGGGGCGGTACTGGCCCTGCGTCCGCTGGTCATCACCCTGCCCCTCACCGCCGGGATGGTCGCCCTCATGCTGCGGGCCAGCTATCTGGCCCCGGCCCTCTTTCTGGCCGAAGCGCCGGTTTTGCCTGTGGTGCTTTTTGCCTCGGGCATTGTCCTCTTTGTGGCGTTGGCCTACGCGCTGGGCGCCCGCAAGGTGCTTTGTTCCGACCTTGCCGAGATTTTGAAGGACGACCGTCTGCCCTGACGCCATACAACAAAAAAGACCCGCCGGTGGGCGGGTCTTTTTTCTGTTTGCGTTTCTTTACGGGTTGAATACGTCCTTTTGCCCGATCAGTTCCTGCAGCTCGTTCACAAAACGGCATACATGAAATCCATCGCACACGCCGTGATGCGCCTGGACCGCCAGCGGCAGCCGGTAGCGGTGATCTTCCTCATAGTATTTGCCCATGGTAAAGATCGGCAGCAGATAATCATAGCCCTTTTGGAGGTTCAGATTGAAGCCCTCGAAGGTGACCCAGGGCACCATGGAAACGGGAAACGTGTTGGCCGGGGTGCCCGGCTTTCCTTCCAGTTTCTGTACATCGCCGTACTGTTCCAGGTCCCGTCGGTACGCCTGCCGGAACGCGGCAAAATCCGGGTGGTACTCTGTCCAGAGATTGGAAAAAGTTTCGCTCTCTTTATGGAAAACCGTATAGCTGGGCAGCATATCGGAAAACCCCCCCAGCTCCCCCTTCTCATTGAAGGCAGTCCGGAACTCGCTGTGCCGGTTCACGAGGGTAGCAAGGGCGTACAGCATGGCGGGATAGAGCTGGACGTGTTCCTCGATGAGAGGGGTGATGTCCAGTTTTACGCTCATACTGTAGGTGCAGGGCACTGCGAAACAGTAGTGCTCAAAATATTCTTTTCTGGGCCAGGTCTCTCTGTCAATGATCTGAAATTCCATGGAAACACCTGCTTTTTTGTTATTGCAGGGTCTATTATAACATATTGGTGCGGGGGTTGCCTGAAAATCATCCCCCGAGGACAGGTTTCCTTCCGGCAGCGCGGCACTGCCGGGGCAGAAAAAGCGCTTCTCATGAACAGCACATAAAACAGTTTCGCGGCGGTAAGGAGTTCATCCCGCCCTCCAGGTCGGCGGCCAGAACGGCAGCGTCATTGTCGTCGGCGAGCTGCTTGCCCTTTCCGATCCGGATTAGAATATTACTTACTCAGGAACATCAGTAGTTGCCGCTCCTGCTCCGGGCCCCACCAGTCACGGTAACCGGCCTTGGTGGGATGGATCCCGTCGTTCATATAGATGGCCCGCTGGTCATCTGGAATGTCATTAAATTCATCGCTGCTCCACAGATCCAGGACTCCAATGCCCCACTTTTCCTGCAGTTTCAGAAGCTGATCCACCATAGCGCCGTAGGCTTCACTGTCATAACGGCTTCCCGTGAAAAATACCACCGGGCAGTCCCAGGTCTCCTGTGCGTAACAGATCCTCGATGAGGTCCCGCCGCGTGGAAGTGTGCTGTCCGTTCAGCAGATTGTAGGAGGTCATGACCGCCGCCGGGCAGCCTTCCCGCACCGCAATTTCAAACCCTTTCAGATAAATTTCCCGCATGGCACGTTCTGATACCATGGAGTTGCTGGAGGTCCGGTTGAACTCCTGGTTGTTGGCCGCATAGTGCTTGATGGTCACGCCCTTTCCGGGGTGTTTTTGAACGCCGCGCGTCACAGCGGCAGCAAATTTGCCGCTGATGAGCGGGTCTTCCGAGTAATACTCAAAGTTTCTGCCGCACTGGATGGAGCGGTGGATGTTCAGCGCCGGTGCCAGCCACAAATCAATATGAAAGCGTTCCATCTCGCTGCCTGCGATATCCCCGCACAGTTCCGCCACCGACAAATTCCAGCTTTGAGCAAGGGCCGTTCCGATGGGCAGGGCGGTGCAGTACTGATACCGGATCTGATCCGGACTTTTCGGCTTTTTGATGACAAAATGATCCATCAGGAATTTGAGACCAGCAGGCATGAACGGCACCATGGACTGCGGGAAGGGCGGTTCCATGCTGTGAATGCCCTTTTTGTCCACAAAATACTGCTGGTTGAGCCGAATCCCTGCCGGGCCGTCCGCCATTACGATGACCGGGAACCCCTCCACATGAGCTGTTTCACCTGCGGCACCACATACGGTGGAAGAGGCGTTGCCGATCATGCTCAGCATACCACCTTTGCCGAAATGGCCGTTGGATAAAAGAGCAAGCTCTTCATCCGAGAGGGATTGCACCTTCTTGTCAATTGTTCACCACCTGACCGGAGGATTCTTCGGCCGCCTGGGTATCTTCCGTAACACGCTCTTTGGTAAAGTAATATTCAATCAGCGTGGCAGGGAGCATCAGGATCGACAAAATGCTCATCATGGAAAGCCAGTTGCTTCTCGACCCGGTGCCAACCCCCAGGAACAGGTTGATCATCACCGGCATGACCAGGGTAGTGAGCAAACCGGGCAGCATGGAGACCCCTGTGGAAGTAAGAATGGGCCAGGGTATCTCTCTGCCGCGTATTGCGTGTGGAAAGAGGAACCATCAGCGTATGGCTCATGTTATAGATGGTGAACGCAAATGCAAAGAACAGGTTATAGCTGAACACCACCCAAAGGATCTGCACATTGGCCGATGCTTGAGGTACCGCGTACAAAAGAATGCCCGAAACCAAGAGAATCGGACCGGAAATCAGAATCCACGGCCGGGCCTTGCCCTGGCGGGAACGGGTTTTGTCGATGATACGACCCATGCAAATATTGGTCAGGGCATCCACGATCTTAGAAATCAGCGGCATGAAGGTGATAAAAGCCCCCGTAAGACCCAGCACATCCGTGTAGAACTGGGTCAGATAACTGCCTGCAATGCAGTAGTAAGCCATAAACACCATCGCCGGACCGGCGAAGTAGCCCAGGCCTTTTTCCAGACCGGTTGTATTGGATGACTGAATCCGGGAGTCAAAAATCTTTGAAGAAAACATCCCCTTTTTCTCCGCCTTGGCAGTATTTTGCATAAAATTTTCCTCCTCGCTCTGTGCAGAAATCATTGGGTTTGCCTTTGCTTGTCCCTAGTTTACCGAATTGCGCGCGCACGATATATACAAATATATGTTTTTTTATCAAGATATTGATTTTTACGGCGATTGTGCTAAAATCATATCACAATGAAGGAGAAAAACTATGGAAAAGACATTCTTTTTACTACGTTGCCTGTTCAAGCTGACCGGAATCCCCGTCCACTATTTCAGCCCTGACAGGGATATCACTTTGTTTTCGTTGGGGTTTGAATCCCACGGCGATCCCCTGGAGGATACCGCGTTTCGCAAAGATCTTCTCCTGCCAACCCAAGAAGGGCATCCTCGGCTTTACTTTGAAGGGGATGAAATCCTTTCCTGCTCTTTCCGGGACAAACTGGATCACTGGATCGTGCTGGGGCCTGTTTCCCTTCTCCGGCTGGATGTAAAACGTCAGACGGAGTATGCAGCTTCCCATCATCTTTCCCCGGATTCCTTTGTGTTTCGCTGCATTGACCTGCAGCCTTTCAGTGCTGCTGTTTCCATGTTGTTTTTTTGGGCAACCGGCTCCATGCTATCCGAAACAGAGCTGATTCTCTATTCTTCCGATGACAAGGAACTGCCCGAGGTAAATCAAGGGCAACGGCTGCAGCCCTATCAGCTTGCCAATACAGAACTGGGGCTTCACCGGCTTTCCTATGCAGATGAGCAAAAGATCATGAGCCGCATTACCAACGGCGAGGTAGACGCCATCAAACGCTCCTACTCCGTGGCGGACTTTTCCCTTGTAACCACTTCCGTAGGCAAACTGGCCGACAAACCCCTGAAAAATCTGGAATATATGTTCTGCTCCTCCATCACACTGGCCACCCGTGCAGCCATCGCAGGGGGGCTCGACGATGAACTGGCTTACTCTACGGCCGACATTCTTTTACAGGAATTGGCGCGCTGCAAGGATGCCGAAAGTATGATGCGCGTTCAGATGGAATCCATGTATACCTTTGCCAGTTATGTAAAACAGGCACAGGAACGCGCCAGCAATATCAACTATGTAGAGCGTGCCAAACAGTATCTGCAAAAACATATTAACAAAAGTTTCAGCCTGGACGACCTTTGCCGCACCATTGGCATAAACAAGTCCTATTTGTGCCGGAAATTCAAAGAAGCGGAAGGCGTTACCATTCTTCATTATCTGCAAAATCTTCGTGTAGACGCCGCCAAGAATCTGCTGCGCTATTCCAATCAGGACCTGTCTTCCATCGCGGCGTATTTATGTTTTCCCTCCCAAAGCCGTTTTGGTTTCGTTTTCAAACAATTCACCGGGATGACGCCCAAAAAATACCGGGAGCAAAACGGCCACGACTAGGCGCCTTTTATGAATTGCATTTCACATGCACCATTGTGATGCGGAATCGGCAGCAACCTTCCCCTTTTCTTCCGTGACGGCCAGACCGGAAATACCACCGCATCGTCTTCTGTTCAGTCCATACAAACAAAAACCGTCCGACAAAAGTCGGACGGTTTTTTCGTTCCTTTGTATTCCGTTTTAAAACGGGCCTGTTTATCCTGCTTATCTTCTTTGCACAATCGCATCCGAATATTCCGGCGGAATTCTTACCTCCAGATCGGTCGGGCAGGTCACCTGCAGTTTTATCCCCGCCGCCGTTTTCTTCCATCTGACAGAAACAGAGCCTTTCGGGGTGAATACAGTTCCCTCGGCCCAGGTCAGCCGCCCGGGAACCGGCCGCACCTCGACGGCGCGTAACCGGGCAAAACAGGGCGAACCCCAAGGATCACAGACGGAAGCTCATACAAAGCCAAGGCGCCCCAAGCATGGCAATCACTGCGGCTGCGGATCATATCTTCTGCACAAGTGGTCAGATGCATTTGTACCATCCGGCGCCACGTATTCCACAGGGCATCCGTTTCCTCATAAAGATTGCACATTTCCAACGCCCGGAAAAGATACAGCATCATCGCCACTGAACATTGCGCATAGTTTTCCGGTTCCCGCAGTGTTTTCAACAGAACATCACGCCCGACGTCTGCGTCCAGGACCCCTGTCAGTACCGCGAACACCTGGCAATGCTGGCTATATTGTTCTGCATCCGGGCCGTCCCGCAGCAGGCCATCCTTTCCGATACAGTGTGTATGAATGGCTTCACGCAGGGCATCCGCCCGGTGCCGGTAGTCCTTTTCCAGGTCTGTTAATCTGATGTAGCCACTGATTTTTGCGGCATTTTGCAACCCAAGCAGATATAACAGACTCTCCATGGTGATCGGCCCCTGCATCGTGGCCGGCGGCACACCGTTTGTGGCATCCCATTCCGGCGTCCAGTCGATGAAAGACCAAAAATTATCCGGGCGATTCAGCCCCCCGATTTTATCCACCAATCCTTGGGAAGTTCTGTGATCGGCAAAGAATTGCAGAATTCCTTCCACCGTTGGCATATGGTGCCGGAGCAGCGCTTTGTCCCCAAAGTACTGCATATGATCTGCCAGCATCAAAATGTAATAGATGCTAAACCCGGGAATCACATTGGTGGTAACATTGGGATAGCTGCAGTTGAGCAGACCATCGCAGCGGGCAGCACGGCGAAAATCATCCATGCATTGCCGTGCCAGGCGGTCGTCTGCAGAAATGGCGTAGGTATACAGGATCTGGCTGCGCGCATCCATTGCGTACTGCAATTGTTCATAGAACGGGCAATCCTCATAAGTTTCATGCATGCAACGGCGCAGGGAACGCAGGCTGATATCCCAAATGTCCGCAAGGGACGGATCGGATGTTGTTACACGGGTGCGCACCGCCAAAGGATACCCTGTTTCCAGAAATTCGATACGCCCCAGCGTCAAAGGTTCCTCTTCGGTCTTTACGTGCAACCGCAGGAAACGGAAGGTTCGGAACCAAAAAGGCTCATAAACCGCAGGGATGGCATCGTTTCCCTCCCCTTGCGGCAAAAGAACATCCACATCGCCGTACAAATTGCCATGGAGTGCATCGGTGCGATCCCCCTTGACCGGGATATTTTCATAGCTATCGGCGGTTCCTTGCGGCGGTGCCGCATAGCATTCAGCCTGTAACAGTTCCAGGCGGCCCGCACGACCGCCCCAATAAGCCAGCTTCACATAACTCGTGGTGAGTTCCCCTGCATCCAATTCAACCCAGGTTTCCGTATGGGGCGGAATTTGAATTGCCTGCGCTCCATCCAAAAAGGCGCACCATGCCTCCTTGCTATCCTTTGCGCGCACTACCCCGGCCAAACGCTGCGGCTTCAACGCCAAGGGCGGAATAGGGCGCGGGTGCAGGTTTCCCGGACTGACACTGGTAGAAATGGCGTTCCAGACATACGGTACCGCTGTGCACCACCCCTCCTCCAAGAATTCCTTTTGCTGCCAACCACAAAGCTTCGGGTCCGACTGCACGACTTCATGAATACGCAAGGGTGCAAAAAAAGGATTTTCGGGTACAAACTCGACACCGCGATCCACATGGCATTTCCAACCGGCAGCATCTGCCAAAGACTCGGCAGCCCCTTCCCCGGACAAGTAAAGACCCGGCGTTCCTGTTCTCCACATGCCGAAATTGCCTGCCATCGGCTCGGTGGGATACCGCAGAACCGCAATGGACACAACATTTTCTCCCGGGCAAAGATGCGGCGCCAGCTGCACGGTATCATAAAACCAAATTTGCCTGTCACCGCGGGCCGGACCAAAGGCCACCAAACAGCCGTTGACCATCAGTTTGTACCGGGTATCCGCTGAAATGTGCAACACAAAACTGTCCGGCACGGTCGCACACTGGATTGTACGACGGAACAGAACGATCCGGGCCGTTTTTTGGTCCGCTTCCTGCCAGTCCGGCGTCCACATCCAATGACCCGTTGGTATTTGCGCCATTGTCATTTTCACCCCCGTATGATTGCCGTGGCGAGGGCCTGCGCCGGCATGGTAAACGAGGCGATCTGCTCATTCAACCGCAGAACCACCGGCATGGGCGTATCTTTACGATTCAAGAGAATGGCCACGCAGCTTCCATCCGGATTCTGGAAGGCCGTCAGTTCCAGTTGCTCTGTATACCGGCTGAAGCCGATGCGGCGGGCACCGGGGGCCAGGTACCGGGAAAAATGCCCGATGGCCTTGAGCAGCGGCTGCGGGCGCAGTTCTTTTTCGCTGCGATCATAGAGGAAGGGCGCCTGGCACAGATTTCCCACATGGTTAGGGCCACCTGTTTCATCCAGCAAAATATTCCAGTCATAGAACGCAGATACACCGTGGTTCAAATCGCCAATGATTTCATGAGTCAGGCGGGCCGCATTGGCAATACCGTCAGCCGCATCATATTTGGAATACTCGATGCAGCTTTCCGATACAACCAGCCGCATTTGGGGCCAACGGCGGCGCACAAGGTCGAGTGCCTCAAAGTGATCCCCGCTGTACCAATGAACCGCCGCCCCCTGCACCATAGATTCCGTGGTAGAATCCACAATGGTCCGCACACGGTCATATACCCGTTCCTTGTTGTGGTCCCAGATAAAGACCTCCACATCTTCCAGGTTATGGGCGCGCAGGGCAGGGCGGAAGAAATCGCGAAGGAAACATTTTTCCTCTTCCGCTGTATAGACACAGGAATCCCAAGGCTGCCAGGCCTTCGGCTCGTTTTGCAGCGAAACACGCTGCACCGTATAACCACGATTGCGGAATTCCTGAATATAGCGGCAGAGATAGTCCGCCCAAAAAGCTCTGTATTCCGGCTTGAGCGCACCACCGATTCGGCTTCCATTGGTTTTCATAAACGCCGGGGGCGACCAGGGCGACAGCATTAACGCCAACGGCTTTCCCGCTGCACGGGTGGCATCGTCAAGCATGGGAAGGATATGGCGGGCAGTCCGTTCCATGGAAAAACTGGTCAAAGCCCGGTCTGCCGGGTCAGACATCGCCTCATACAGCTCGGTGCTGAAATCACAGCTGTCCAAATGGACGCGAACCAGTCCATACCCCATCTGCTGCGGAGAAAAGTAGGTTTCCATCAGCTGGTTCTTCTGTTCCGGCGTCATTTGACTGTAAACGGAACCAGCCGCATCGGTAATGGCGCCGCCAAATCCTTCCAATACCTGCTCTTGAAAGTCCGGGTACAGATTGATGACCTGGTTTTCCACCCCTGTGTCATCCGGAATAAAGTCCACAGTTTGCGTAGTGGTTGATGAAAATCCCACCGTAGTAATCAGTTCCATCTTCATTTGAGTTTCCTCTTTTACGTAAACTTTGCTTCTATGTACCAAATATCGTTGACGCCCAACGTTGCCTGTAACTGCATCTGCCCTTCTTCCCAGCGCCAGGGCATTGCTTCCGGCCGGGGGGCAGATTCATCTTCAATCCGCCTTACCTCAGCCGGGGTGAGATCAACGGGTTCTCCCATCTCTTTCCACAGGCGGCAGGGGTTTGCATTCTGCTCATCAATGCGCGTTACCATGAGACTTTTGGGCGGGCATTGGCAAGCGATGGACAGGGAAATCGATTCCGGCGCAAGCGGCAAGCTGCGCATCTTGCAGCGCACCAAAAACACCTGCAGGCAGCCTTTCCCGCGAAAAGCTGCCACGCGGATTTCTCCGTTATCCGCCTGCGGCCCCAGTTCCAACCGTTCCGGACCGACGCCGCCCAACAGACGGAACATGTAAAAGACCGGTTTGGGAATGCCATGACTTGTGAGCATACCGAACCCACCGTGAAATTCCTGCGGGAAGTGATGAAATTCCTCAAAAATGTCACTGAAACACCACACACTGGAACCATCTATCAGGTTTTCCGTGTCCAATGCGGCACACAAATCGTAGGCAGCCACTTTTCTGGTATCGTTGCTTGCCGCCGAAAAAATGGCGTTCGCATTCCACTCGGTATACAGCAAGGGGAGTTTCCCGGCCTGGTTGCGGACAATAGCCGCATTGGTACGAAAACCATCCGCCGGCAATTCCACCAATTCAGATTTGTCCGGGAACAATCGTCTTAACCCTTCCAGCACATCGCGTTCTCCCAAATCGCTCAGGAGGTCGGTATAGTCGGGGCAGGTATCCGGCCATGGCGGATATTCCTCCTCCAGGTCTACCGTTGAATCGACCCCTCCGATTGGATCCCCCGCATACTGGTGTGTGGAGACAAAATCCACCGGCACCTGACGCGCCGAACAAAATTCCAGAAAACTTTTTACCCATTTGCTCCCAGCAGTGGCCGGTCCACCCACACGCAGCTGCGGATCTACAGCCTTGATGGCGCGTGCAGTGACCTCGTACAAGTGATAATAGTCGCTTTTGCTGCCAGAGAAAAAAATGGGCAGATCCGGTTCGTTCCACACTTCAAAATACCACGTGCGGACCTCTGCTTCTCCATACCGATGGAGCAGATACCGGACGAACGCCTGAATAAAGCGTGCCCACTCGGCATCGTCCCGTGGCGGGGTAATATTTCCTTTATAAAAAAACGAACACTCTTTTGCCCCGGATGCCAGCGCCGCCGGCATATAGGACAGTTCCACAAAGGGTTTCATTCCACAGCTGAGCACATTGTCATACGCCACGCCAATGTTATGGAAATTCCATTCCACCAGCCGTTCCGTCCCCTGCCCCGGGCGGATATCCCGCAGGCTGGTAACCACTTTCATATCATCATGGAAAATCCCATGGAAACGGACATAGCGGATGCCCAGTTCGTCATGTACACGCCGCAAAAGGCGCACATAATCCGCTCGCAATGCCAACGGCGCGTAACCACTGCCCACGCAGAACTTCCAGTGGGCGTGATAGGGATGTGCCGGACCGTCCTGTCGAATCGTAACCGTCATGTACACACCTCCTCAAGCGCCCATCGATTGTGATTGCGTCATGGAAGAGTTCTTCCAGCCCGGAAGCCAGCCACTGCATACACAGTGCAGAAAATCCCAGCTGGCCAGCTGCGGCTCCTGGTTAAGCAGCTTATAGCTCCAATAGAAAGAGCCCACGCCCTGCGCCCAGGTTTCCAGCTGCGTTTTGGCCAGCATACGATACAATGCGTCTTGTGCCGCGCCCCGAGGCATGCTTCGTGCCAGGGCATTATCCAGGCACCATTCACCGCACAGGACCGGGGCGTAAGCGCTAACCTCCCGAATACTCCGTCCGAAATTTTCCCGAATTGCCTTACTGTAGCCCTCCGGCGTCTGCTCACAGCCCGCCATCTCCACCGAAGACAGGTAAAGATGCGCATCCAGGACCACATTCTCATAACAACCGCTCTGCAGGAATTCTTTCCAACTGTTCAGGCAAAAGGCATCATGCAGAACCACCGCTTTATCCACCGGCAAGTACCGGCGCAGCCGCTGGTAGGCTTGCTGATAAAACGACTGCAAAAACGCCATTGGAATCGCTGCCGATCCCTGTGCCAGCTCCGCATCCCGTGCGGGATATCGCAGGGCCACGCCCGATTGTTCCCAGGGTGCCTCCCCCAGCAACGCCGTAGTGATCGGTTCGTTGAGCGGTTGAATGCCCCACAGTGCCGGGCGCTGCCCATACCGTTTGGCAATGCGCTCCAGCAGATTCAGTACAAAATCCACTTCCTGCGGCATCGCAGCCCACCGGCAAACACCGCAGATACCGCCATTGTCAAAGCCGTTCTGGCTACCGGGTACCGTGTGCAGATCAATAAGGATACGCAATCCCCATTTTTCCGCCCAATCAAAGGCCGCATCCAGCTGTTCCACACACCCGATATACGGCGGCCGATCCCCAAACAGAAAAAAGGGAACCGGGATTCTCACTGCATTCACACCCAGCTCAGCCAGCAAGGCGAAGTCACGCTCTGTGATGTATTCCGCGCGGTGAATATGCATTCGCTCCGCATATTGCTCTGCCGGCAGGGCGCGCGCCAAATGGTATTCGTCCTCGGCGTCAGTCCCCGCAAACAAACCGGGATTCATCCATTTTTCCAGCACGAGCCAGTTGCCCAGGTTGACCCCTCGAATTTCCTGTGCTTTATCCATAGTTTTATCCTTTCCCTGCGGTTGTGCCTACCGCAAATCCTGTTCCACCCATCGCGTGGTCCCCAGGGAAAGCAAAAAACAAACCAAACTTTATTTACTGTGCCGCCATGTAACAAGAATCCCGGATCACGATATTGCCGTGAATCTGATGGATTCGCCCTTCGGTTCCGTTATGGACCATCTCGAGCAGAGATTCCACTGCCAAACGTCCCATGGTATCAAATGCAATGTGTATCGTCGTCAATTTAGGCGTCATAAACTCGGCAATATCAATGTCGTCACAGCCGATCACACTTACCTGTTGCGGAACGTTCACGCCCAGACGCTGCAATGCTTCTATACAACCGATTGCGCTATAATCGTTCACCGCAAACAGGGCACTTGGCATCACGCCGCCGTTTGCCACATAGTGCTCAATGGCCAGCCGCGCATCTTCCCGTGCATAGTAGCCTTGCCAGATGTGTTCCGGCAGCAGCCTGCCGCCGGCTTGCTCGATCACATCGCGGAAGCCCTGAACCCGCATCCGGCTGTCATAATAATTTTCCGGGCCGGCCATACAGCCAAACTCTCGATGCCCAAGGCTCAACAGGTATTTGGCAACCGTTTGCCCGTCCTGGTACGAATCAAACAATACGCTGCCCATACAGGCACTCTTGATCTGCCGGTCCAAAAACACGGCCGGCAGGCCGTGCTTTTCTATCAGCTGTACGTACCGATCATCGATCGCCGGGTTCATAATGATGGCACCGTCTATCTGCTGGTTGAGGATCCGGGCTGCGGCATCCTCAGGAGACCTGTCAAAACAGGCAATCAACGAATATCCCTGTTTCTTGCACTCAGAAACTACCGTATCCGTAAGGACTTCGTAGAAGCGGCCTTTCATTGACGGTATAAACAGCCCAATCGTTTTGGTTTGTCTTGCTTTTAAGTTTTTTCCGTTCATATTCGGAACGTAATTCAAACGCTTGGCCACCTGCAGAATATGTTCTTTGGTCGCAGCGTTCAGTTCGCCCGAATCATTGATTGCTTTAGACACCGCCGAAATGGAAACCCCTGCTTCTTTTGCGACTTGGCGAATGTGATATACTCTCCGGAAAAGAATGAAGTGGTGGCGTTATTCCTCGATACGACAGACTCGGTACAGACTCATCTGGCTTTGGACCATAGCGAAAAACTGTTCAAGAATATCTTTGCCAATATACCGGCCGGGGTGGAAATCTATGACAAAGACGGATTCCTGGTAGACATCAACAATAAGGATATGGAGATATTCGGGGTCCGTGACAAACAGGATGTCATTGGAGTGAACTTATTCGAGAACCCGAATGTGTCCGCCCAATTGGCAGAACGTATACAGACTGAGGATATGGTCGACTTTCGCCTGAATTATGCTTTCGACCGGACTGAAGGGTATTACTCCACTTCCAAACAGCCGAAGGATGTGATACATCTTTATACGAAAGTGAGCAAGGTGTATGACAGTAAAGGTAACTTTACCGGCTATGCCATGAATAACATCGACAATACGGAACGGATTGATGCCATGAGCCGTATCTGTGATTTCGAGAATTTCTTCCTGCTTATATCGGATTATGCGAAGGTAGGTTATGCCAAGCTGAACCTGCTCGACCGGAAAGGCTATGCCATCAAGCAATGGTATAAGAATATGGGAGAGGACGAGAATACCCAATTGGCAGATG
>OGWU01001413.1_pt1 | contig 13729 bp, 13 predicted proteins | sample 1576071 | NCBI WGS metagenome assembly OGWU01 (sample SAMEA3541582, study PRJEB24748) | human gut metagenome | biome: human gut; feature: human-associated habitat; material: faeces | place: China | collected 2012
CGAGATACTCATCACAGAACCGGTAGACCCCGGCGTCTGCCCGCCGATGCTCATGAGCTTCAGCGGAAACTACTACATTCAGCAGCGTCCGCACGGCTCGATAATCGCGGGAGAAAGCCCGTCGCACGAGCCGCTCATCGGCTACACCTCGACGGTGCACTCCATCGCGAGCATCGCGCGCGTCGTCCTCAAGATGCTGCCGCGCGCGAAGAACATCCGCGTCGTCCGCCAGTGGGCCGGACACTACGACATGACGCCCGACGCCGCGCCGATTCTCGGCGAGACCGACGTCAAGCACTTCTGGCACGCCACGGGCTTCTCGGGCCACGGCTTCATGCTCGGTCCTGTCGCGGGACAGATTATGACGGCGCTCCTCAACGGGGAAAAACCCATCATCGACCCGACAATTATGGACTACCGCCGCTTCGAGCGCGGCGAAAGAATCGTCGAGCCGAACGTCGTTTAATAAGCAAAAAAATATTAAATCTGCAAAACGCGGAAGCCGCCTGAACATTTTCAGGCGGCTTTCATATTTATTTAACTTTATACACGAGACATAAATCCCGTCATGCCGCGCTTGACGCGGCATCCAGTGACTTCAAATACCGTTGTGCATGGGAATTAGAGACTCTGGGCTCCGCGTCCATTGGCGAAAGCGCCGCCGATACTAGCAATGCGCTAAAGAAATTTGAAATGTCCGCTTACGCGAACGGCGCATTGCGTCGAAGCGCGGAGCGACGGACAGTAGATGTTTTTTCGTTGAATAGCTATATAACATGCCGGGCCGCTCCCGCGCAAGGTATAACGCCCTTCCCCAGCTGCGCGTTTAATAACGGCGCAGCCCTGCCGAATCAGCGGCAGCCGCCGTAAGGCGCATGGCGAAGAGACGCTATTGCTTTCATGTAAATATTCTGTACAATTTAAAGCGAGACATTATCACGCGGCGCGGACGTCCAAGCCGGGAAAAGGAGGGCGTAAGATGGAATGCCAGACGGCCGCGGCGTTGGTTTTTACTTTCGCAACGTCACTGAAATACTTCTCTTTGGCATCAAGGGGGATAATAACAGGACGCTTCAACCGGGGCGCTCGCAGGTTAACTTGCTGCGCTCAATCAAGAGAGAGCACAGCAGAAAGCCCGATGAGTTCATAAACCTTATTGAAAGCTGCTCGCCCGGACCATATCTGGAAATGTTTGCAAGAGGCGCTAGAGATAATTGGGATATGTGGGGAAATCAGGCTACCAGCAGCTATGAACCCACATGGGCTACATACGCAAACCATACCGTTGCCATAAACGAATGACCGTTTATAGGTAAAATAAAAGAGCCCCGAGAGGGGCTCTTTATCTATCGTCTTTATTCGATTATCTGTGATACGACGCCGGAGGCGACGGTGCGGCCGCCTTCGCGGATAGCGAAGCGGAGACCTTCGTCCATAGCGATGGGGGTGATCAGATCGCACTCCATGGTGATGTGGTCGCCGGGCATAACCATCTCAACGCCCTCGGGCAGCTTGATGGAGCCGGTAACGTCGGTGGTGCGGAAATAGAACTGGGGACGGTAGCCGGAGAAGAAGGGAGTATGGCGGCCGCCTTCTTCCTTGGTCAGAACGTAAACCTGGCCCTTGAACTTGGTGTGGGGGTGAATGGAGCCGGGCTTGGCTATGACCTGGCCGCGCTCGATGTCGGTGCGCTGTATGCCGCGGAGCAGTACGCCGATGTTGTCGCCCGCAATGGCCTGATCCAGCAGCTTGCGGAACATTTCAACGCCGGTGACTACGGTGCTGCGCTTCTCGTCGGACAGACCGACGATCTCGACGGTATCCTGTACCTTTACGGTGCCGCTCTCTACACGGCCGGTGGCGACGGTGCCGCGTCCGGTGATGGAGAATACGTCCTCAACAGGCATAAGGAAGGGCTTGTCGGCCGCGCGCTCAGGATCGGGTATGTAGCTGTCTACCGCGTCCATCAGCTCGAAGATGCACTTGCACTCGGGGGCTTCCTTGGCTACTGCGCCGTTCTGAAGCGCCTCAAGAGCCTTCAGCGCGGAGCCGCGGATGACGGGGATATCGTCGCCGGGGAAATCATAGGAGCTGAGCAGCTCGCGGATCTCCATCTCGACCAGATCCAGAAGCTCTTCGTCGTCTACCTGGTCTACCTTGTTCATGAATACTACGATGTAGGGCACGCCAACCTGACGGGCAAGCAGTATGTGCTCGCGGGTCTGGGGCATGGGGCCGTCCGCCGCGGAAACTACGAGGATAGCGCCGTCCATCTGGGCCGCGCCGGTGATCATGTTCTTAACATAGTCGGCATGGCCGGGGCAGTCAACGTGCGCATAGTGGCGCTTGTCGGTCTCGTACTCGACGTGTGCGGTGTTGATGGTTATTCCACGGGCCTTCTCTTCGGGCGCCTTGTCGATTTCGTCGTAGCGCATCGCGGCAGCGTGTCCCTCCTGGCTCAGCGCCATGGTGATGGCGGCGGTCAGGGTGGTCTTGCCATGGTCTACGTGACCTATGGTGCCGATGTTGACATGGGGCTTAGTGCGTTCAAATTTTGCCTTTGCCATTTGAATCTTTTCCTCCGTATTCAATAAGTCGTTTTTTTATTCAGGCGCGTTTTTACGCGCATTGCGCAAATCGTTTAGTATTTGCCGAGTATCTTCTTCGCGATTGCGTCGCTGACCTGCTCATAGTGGTCGAACTGCATCGTGAAGGTACCGCGGCCCTGTGTTGCGGAGCGTAGATGGGTAGCGTAGCCGAACATCTCGGACAGCGGGCACTGGCAGTCTATCACCGTGGTTACGCCGCGGTTCTCCGTGCCGACGATCTTGCCCCTTCGGGAAGTAATATTGCCCAGCACGTCGCCCACGTATTCATCGGGAGTGACTATCTCAACGTTCATCACGGGCTCAAGCAGCACGCAGCCGCCCTTTTCCATAGCCTCCTTGAGCGCCATGCTGCCCGCGATCTTGTACGCCATCTCCGAGGAATCCACCTCGTGATAGGAGCCGTCCAGCAGCGTCGCCTTGAAGTCCACCAGCTCGTAGCCGCCCAGCGCGCCGCTTCCCGCCGCTTCCTTTATGCCCTGCTGTATTGCGGGTATAAATTCCTTGGGTATGCAGCCGCCCACGGTCTTGTTCTCGAACACAAAGCCGGAGCCGGGCTCGCCCGGGCTGAACTCCACCACGCAGTGGCCGTACTGGCCGTGTCCGCCCGTCTGGCGCACGAACCTGCCCTCGGTCTTTACGGTCCTTGTAAGGGCCTCCCGATAGGCTACCTGAGGGTTGCCCACCCTGCATTCCACCTTGAACTCCCGCGTTATCCTGTCCACGATTATTTCAAGGTGAAGCTCGCCCATGCCGGCTATTATGGTCTGGCCGGTCTCGCGGTCAACATAGGTCTTGAAGGTTGGGTCCTCCTCGGAGAGCTTTTGCAGCGTCTGCTCGAGCTTTTCCTGCCCCGCCTTGGTCTTGGGCTCTATTGATACCCTTATGACGGGCTCGGGGAACTCCATTGATTCAAGCAATACCGGCCTGCCCTCGGTGCAGAGGGTGTCGCCGGTGCCGGTCTCCTTGGGGCCTACCAGCGCGGCGATGTCGCCCGCGTATACCTCGTCTACCTCGGTACGGCTGGCGGCGTGTATCAGCACCAGCTTGCTCACGCGCTCGCGCTTGCCCTTGGTGGAATTGTAAACGTATGTGCCGGACTTGAGCGTGCCGCTGTATACCCGAAAGAAGGCCAGCCGCCCCACAAAGGGGTCTGTAACTATCTTAAAGGCCAGAGCCGCAAAGGGCTCGTCGTCCGCACATTTGAGCTGTATTTCCCTTGTGCCGTCCTTGCTGGTACCAACTGGCGCTGGCACATCCAACGGGGAGGGCAGGAAGTCCACTATGGCGTTGAGCAGGGGCTGCACGCCCTTGTTGCGGTAGGATGTGCCGCAGCATACCGGCACCAGCTCGTTTGCTATTGTCTTTTTCCTTATGCAGGCGATCATATCCTCTGGGGAAAGGTCGCCTTCATCAAGGTACTTTTCCATCATCTCATCGTCCGCATCGGCTATGGCGTCCAAAAGCTCTGCCCTGTACTGCTCTGCGTCGGCGCGCATATGCTCGGGTATCTCCTCCTCGCGTATATCCACGCCCTCGTTGTCGTAGTACACCTCGGCCTTCATGCGCACAAGGTCGATTATCCCGACAAAGTCCGCCTCGCTGCCTATCGGCAGCTGTATGGGCACGGCGTTTGCGCCCAGGCGCTTCTTCATCATGCTTATGACGTTGAAGAAGTCCGCGCCTACTATGTCCATCTTGTTCACATAGGCTATGCGGGGTACGTTGTACTTGGTGGCCTGATGCCATACTGTCTCGCTCTGGGGCTCCACGCCGCCCTTGGCGCAGAATACCGCCACGGCGCCGTCCAGCACCCTCAGTGACCTCTCTACCTCGACGGTAAAGTCAACGTGACCCGGCGTGTCGATGATGTTTATGCGATGCTCCCGCCAATATGTGGTGGTAGCGGCTGAGGCAATGGTTATGCCCCTCTCCTGCTCCTGCACCATAAAGTCCATAGTGGCGGCGCCTTCATGCACTTCACCTACCTTGTGTATTTTTCCCGTGTAGAAAAGTATGCGCTCGGTGGTGGTGGTCTTTCCGGCGTCAATATGAGCCATTATGCCGATATTTCTCGTTTTTTCCAGCGGTGTGGTTCTGGGCATTTCCTCTGCCTCCTTTCCCTTGTCGCTATTACTCCGCTCAACAGATACGGCGTGCGATTGCACGCCGCATTTGAAAATATGCTGTTGTCTGCTTTACCACCTGTAATGGGCGAAGGCACGGTTGGCCTCGGCCATCCTGTGGGTATCTTCCTTCTTCTTGAAGGCGCCGCCTGCGTTGTTGCAGGCATCCAGTATTTCACCGGCAAGGCGCTCCTGCATGGTGCGCTCGCTGCGGGCGCGGGCATAGCTTACCAGCCAACGAAGGCCAAGGGTCTGACGGCGCTCGGGACGGATCTCGATAGGTACCTGATAGGTAGCGCCGCCCACGCGGCGGGCCTTGACTTCCAGAACGGGCATGATGTTGTTCATGGCCTCCTCAAAGACTTCCAAAGGCTCGCGGCCGGTCTTGTCCTTTATTATATCGAAGGCGCCGTAGCAGGCCTTCTGAGCGGTGCCGCGCTTGCCGTCAAGCATTACCTGATTGACGAGCTTGGTAACGAGCTTTCCGCCGTAAATAGGGTCGTCCAGAACTTCACGCTTGGGTACAAATCCACGTCTTGGCATATTCTGTTACCTCCTTACTTCTTGGGGCGCTTTGCGCCATAGCGGGAACGGGCCTGCATGCGCTTTGCAACGCCTGCGGTATCCAGAGCGCCGCGAATGATGTGGTAACGGACGCCAGGGAGATCCTTTACACGGCCGCCGCGAATGAGAACCACGGAGTGCTCCTGCAGGTTGTGGCCGATGCCGGGGATATAGGCGGTACCTTCGAGACCGTCGGTAAGACGGATACGGGCGATCTTACGAAGAGCTGAGTTAGGCTTTTTGGGGGTCATAGTACGCACTGCGGTGCAGACGCCGCGGCGCTGGGGGCACTGCTTCAGTATAGGTGAATTGGACTTATACTTTACCTGTTCCCTGCCTTTGCGAACCAACTGGTTAATAGTAGGCATTAGGTTTTCTCCTTTTCAAAATATATTTGTTATTTATATTAAGAAAATCCTCTGCAACCCCTTGAAGAGGAATTTTTCCCGATAAATAAGCCGCCGCTTCTGCGCAGAACTGCCCTGAATGCATACTCTGCCCATAAAGCACAGCATTCGTATTCTACAACATAAGCGGCTCGCTGTCAAACGTTTTTAATGATTTTCTTTCGAAAAACACTATATATTTTGCTCTTCCTTCCCTTTTTTCTCCGATGCGGTGAACAGGCCCTGCCTGAGGGGCTCCCTGGAGAATACCAGCCTGCTCATATCCTTGTAGGGGCTTATCTCGAACCAGCCCCTTGCCTTGAATTCGTCAAGGCCTGGCACCTCGAATATGTCCATACAGGTAGTCTCGGAGAACTTTTTTATCATGCTCTTGCGGCTTGCCCTGCCTATAAGCCACGTTCCACCCACTACTATCACAAACAGCAGCAGCGGCATGTAGCTTCCTATGGCGGCTATGGCCTCAGCCGTGGGCGTGAAGTTCAGCACGGCCAGCATTATTATTGCCACGGTAAGGGTGACTGCCGCCTCGCGGTTAGAAGCGGCATTGTGCTTTTTGCGGCAGTTGGAGCAGCAGGAAAGCTGCACCGGCAGCATGGAGCCTATGCGTAGCTTTGTCTTTAAGCCTATGGCGTTCCTTCCCTCCCGCTTGGGTTCCGGATGGCCTATATCAGCCATGGCGTAGCAATCCGCCCTGTTTTTCTTTTCGCCCTTGCAGAGCACGCACTCCTCTCCTTCGAAGAAGCGAGCCATACCGCCCTCCGGCATAAGGCTCTCTATGGCGTCGATATCCGCCTTTATGCCCGCAGCGTTGTCATTTGTCACAGTGCAGGTTCTGCAGCTCTTCATATTGAGCTTTTTGCAGTATTCTCCGCCGTACAGCGGACAGTCTGTCCTTGTGTATTTTGCCATTTCTGATCCTCCATACAATAGCCCCCATGGACAACTATCGCCCATGGGGTCCATTTAAGGCTGTATTTATTGTTCGGTTACGGTGGGGATATCTTCCTTCTCACGCACCTCAACGTTGTGGTAGCGCTTGAGGCCTATGCCGGCAGGTATAAGCTTGCCGATTATGACGTTCTCCTTGAGACCTACCAACGGATCTACCTTGCCCTTTATAGCGGCTTCGGTGAGCACCCTGGTGGTTTCCTGGAAGGATGCGGCAGATAGGAAGGAATCGGTAGCCAGGGCGGCCTTTGTTATGCCCAGCAGCTTGCGCTTTGCAACTGCGGGCTGCTTGCCCTCAAGTATAACCCTCTCGTTCTCGTTTTCGAAGGCGAATATATCCACCAGCTCGCCCGGGAGCAAAGTAGTGTCGCCCGCGTCCTCTATCTGTACCTTGCGGAGCATCTGGCGGATAATGACTTCGATGTGCTTATCCGCGATCTCAACGCCCTGGAGACGGTATACGCTCTGTACTTCCTTGAGCATATATGCCTGAACGCCCTTTACGCCCTTTATCTTCAGTATATCGTTGGGGTTGATGGAACCGTCGGTCAGCTCGTCGCCTGCGTCCACCATGTCGCCGTCCCTGACTCTCAGCTTTGAGCCGAAGGGGATAAGGTACTTGGCGCTCTCGCCGTCATCGTTGGTTATGGTAGCCTCCCGCTTCTTGCCCTCGGTAAGGGACACGCGGCCGCTTATCTCGGAGATGACCGCAAGTCCCTTAGGCTTGCGCGCTTCGAATATTTCAACGACACGGGGAAGACCCTGTGTTATATCGTCGGCCGATGCAACGCCGCCGGTATGGAAGGTACGCATGGTCAGCTGCGTACCGGGCTCGCCTATGGCCTGAGCGGCGATGATGCCTACGGCCTCGCCTATGTCTACCTTGCCGCCGGTTGCCAGGTTGGCGCCGTAGCAGTGCGCGCAAACGCCGTGCTCGCTGCGGCAGGTGAATACGCTGCGGCAGCTTACGGTCTTTATGCCTGCGTTGATTATACGGTCGCGTATGCTGAAGGTTATCATCTCGTTGCAGGGGATTATGAGCTCACCGGTGGTGGGATCGTAAACGTCCTCTGCGGTGTAGCGGCCCAGCAGCCTGTCGCTGAGGGGCTCTACTACCTTGTTGCCTTCCATGATGGCGCTTATGGGCATGCCCTTTGGACGTTCGCCGCGGGAAGCGGCACAGTCCTCTTCGCGGATTATGACGTCCTGAGATACATCCACCAGTCTTCTGGTGAGATAACCGGAGTCTGCAGTACGCAGTGCAGTATCCGCCAAGCCCTTTCTGGCGCCGTGGGAGCTTATGAAGAACTCCAGAACTGTCAGGCCCTCACGGAAGTTAGCCCTTATAGGCACCTCTATGATCTGGCCGGAAGGGTCTGCCATAAGTCCGCGCATACCTGCCAGCTGACGTATCTGGTTCTTACTGCCTCGGGCTCCGGAGTCCGCCATCATAGCGATGGGGTTGTAGGGATCCAGCGAGCTCATCAGCGCGTCGGTAACTTTATCGGTAGCATCTTCCCAGACCTTTATGACGTAGCTCCTGCGCTCGCTGTCGGAAAGCATACCGGCGTGGAACAGGTTGTCTATCTCCGCCACCTCATTCTCGGCCTTGGCGATAATTTCCTTCTTCTCCGCAGGTACCTGTATATCCTGGAAGCCTACGGTTATGCCGCCGCGGGTGGAATACTTATAGCCCAGCGCCTTTACGGCATCCAGCATCTCTGCGGTGCGGGTGGGGCCGTACTTGCGGTAGCAGCGGTCGATTATCTTTCCCAGATCCTTCTTTACTACCAGCTTATCGATCTCCAGCTTGAACATGTCGTCCAGCGTATCCCGCGGCACATAGCCCAGATCCTGAGGTATTGCGTCGTTGAATATGAGACGGCCTACGGAGGTGTCTATGACGCGGCGGTACTTCTTGCCTTCCCATTCCCGCTCTATGCGCACCTTCACCTTGGACTGGAGGGTGACTTCGCCCATCTGGTATGCCATGAAGGCCTCGTCCTGGCTGCAGAAAACCTTGCCCTCGCCCTTCATGCCATCGCGCTGGAGGGTCAGGTAGTAGCAGCCAAGTACCATATCCTGAGTAGGACAGGTAACGGGCTTGCCGTCCTGAGGCTTCAGTATGTTGTTTGAGGCCAGCATGAGGAAGCGGGCCTCGGTCTGTGCCTCCACGGAAAGAGGCACATGGACCGCCATCTGGTCGCCGTCAAAGTCGGCGTTGAACGCGGTACACGCAAGGGGGTGCAGCTTGATGGCGCGGCCCTCTACCAGCACCGGCTCGAATGCCTGTATGCCCAGGCGGTGCAGCGTAGGCGCGCGGTTGAGGAGTACGGGGTGCTCTTTTATTACGCCCTCCAGTACGTCCCAGACCTCGGGCTTTACACGCTCTACCATGCGCTTCGCGCTCTTTATGTTGTGTGCGTATGCGTCCTCAACAAGCTTCTTCATTACGAAGGGCTTGAACAGCTCCAGCGCCATCTCCTTTGGCAGTCCGCACTGATACATCTTGAGCTCAGGGCCTACGACTATAACGGAACGGCCGGAATAGTCCACGCGCTTGCCCAGCAGGTTCTGGCGGAAGCGGCCCTGCTTGCCCTTGAGCATATCGCTCAGGGATTTCAGCGCCCGGTTGTTGGCGCCGGTGACGGGGCGGCCCCGGCGGCCGTTGTCGATGAGGGCGTCCACGGCCTCCTGGAGCATACGCTTTTCGTTGCGGACGATGATGTCCGGGGCGCTGAGCTCCAACAGGCGCTTGAGGCGGTTGTTGCGGTTGATGACCCGGCGATACAGGTCGTTGAGGTCAGAGGTGGCAAACCGGCCGCCGTCCAGCTGGACCATGGGCCGAAGCTCCGGGGGGATCACCGGCAGAACGTCGATGACCATCCACTCCGGCTTGTTGCCGGACAGGCGGAAGGCGTCCACCACCTCCAGGCGCTTCACCACCCGGGCCTTCTTCTGGCCGGTGACGGTTTTCAGCTCCGCATGGAGCTGGGCGCTGAGCTCCTCCAGGTCGATCTGCTGCAGGAGCTTCTTCACGGCCTCGGCGCCCATGCCGGCGTCGAAATCGTCCTCATACTTCTCCCGCATGTCCCGGTATTCCTTCTCGGACAGCAGCTGGTTGCGCAGCAGAGGGGTCTCGCCGGGGTCGGTGACGATATACGCCGCGAAGTACAGGACCTTCTCCAGGATCCGGGGGCTGATGTCCAGCAGCAGGCCCATCCGGGAGGGGATGCCCTTGAAATACCAGATATGGCTGACGGGGGTGGCCAGCTCGATGTGGCCCATGCGCTCACGGCGCACCTTGGCCCGGGTGACCTCCACGCCGCAGCGGTCGCAGATCTTGCCCTTGAAGCTGATCTTCTTATACTTGCCGCAGTGGCACTCCCAGTCCTTGGTGGGCCCGAAGATGCGCTCGCAGAACAGGCCGTCCCGCTCGGGCTTCAGAGTGCGGTAGTTGATGGTCTCGGGCTTCTTCACCTCGCCGTAGGACCACTCGCGAATCATTTCCGGAGAAGCGATTCCGATTTTAATGGCGTCAAAAGTGGGATAACTCATGCTCTATGCTCCTCCTGTTCCTTAAAATTCATCGTCCGCGCCGTCGTAGGAGGCCTCCACCTCTTCCTCGGGCACATAGTCGAAGCCTGCGTCCGCCAGCTCGCTCTCGTCGGCGTAGCGATTGCGGCGGTCGGCCTCGGCGTCCATCACGGCGTTCACAATCTAATCGGCGAGCCTTCGCAGCAACTTCTGTATGTCGATGGCGCCGTCTTCGGACCGGGACATGGCAAGCATGTCCGGTGTCAAGTCTGGTAAGGTTTCCGTAACGGTCTTCATCCCTTTCCTTGAACCTGTTGTTGAGGTGATTTCAGATTCCAGGACGAAGGCCGTTCTTTCATTAAACTGTGCTAGGGTGCCACCTTAACACCAGCATTTTCGACACGATCTGTGCAACAAAAGGAGTATGAAATGAGCGACTCTGTTTCAAAATTATTGATAGAGAAATGCGGAGTGCCATTCTTTCTCTTTGTAATACTCGCTCTTGCAATAATCGCAATCTTACATTTTGGCGTTAAATTCGATATCAACGAATTTATTGAAAGCCGCAAAAAACGACACCGAAAGTTAGCACAGAGCTACTGCCCACATATGGATTTAATACCTCGTCGCGATAATAGCTTTCAAGTTAATTCACTCTTTTACACGCCGTTCGGAACCCCGAACTGGTTTTGCTCTCGATGCGGAGCAGTATTACCTTACGAGCCCGATCAAGAGAAAATAAAAGCTAAAGCAACTTATTATCTCAATCATCCAAAGGCTTACAAAAAGGCGATGAGGAAATTCAACAAGCATGCCAAAAAATCTCTCTAGATGATAACTAATGCTCGTATAAAAAAATGACGGCGTCAGCATCGTTGACTGAATACGCGGAGCGTCTCTTGTCATATCATTCTGATGTTATGGACACGAGCTCCAGAGACATCGTGTCGCGACGGGAAGAAGACACATCGGTTATTACCTGATGATTGGAATTGGCCGATATCGACTAAGTATTTCTGACTATGAGTGATCTGGCATTATAACTATCGTCTAAAGAGCACTCAGGCGCTTTATCTTCCTGTAAATCTTAGCCTCATCGGGGGCAATCGGATCATTTGGAAACGCCTTTTGAGCTCTCGCCACGTAGGAAAGAAAGTTCCCATAGCGAGAAAATGCAGAAGGGTCAGCATCACCCGAGGGGCATAACCTTCTTCCCTTAATACCAAGCGGTGAATAATGTTGATACAGAGCGGAGACGCGCTTTTTTGATGCGTGTCTCCCCTCTCCCTCATTTGAACGCGCAATCGCAGTGGCCGCCTCACGGAGACGCTTATGGTACCTTCCAACCGTAGACTGTCGAAGTCTAACAACGCGCCCGTCAAAGTCAAACCCCAGGAAACTGACTTTCTGCGCCGGGTGTGCACCAGAATACGAGAGAACCTCACCCGCACGAACGCTTTCAAAATCAAGCTGAGCAACTCCGTCGCCATCAACCCGGAACACCTTGGTTTTCTCAGGTTGCAGTTTAACGGAATCGACATCAGCCATTAGATAAATGGCCTCTACAAGCGCATCGAGCCCAGAATCAGGAACGGCAATAATAAAGTCATCGCAATAACGAAGATACAAGCCGCCAACCCGCTCAACGGCAAGTCTGACTTTCATATCGATATCGGCCATATAAATGTTAGCGAGCACTCCGCTTGCGGCAAGACCCTGAGGAATGCCCAGCGCAGAGCCATCCCGTACCCAAGGTCTGGTAATAATTTTGCTCTTGTTTGCAAGAAATTCAGACTTTGGCAAGATAACATCAAGCTTATTAAGTTCACGAATAGACTTGAACCGAAGTTCGATAGCCGCTTCATTGATCATTTTCTCCCGAGTAGGATCGATTGCTGGCCATGGCAATTCATGTCGAGCAGCCAAATCAGCAATAGGCCAGCACGAATAGCGGAGGATATTTTTAATGACTTGATAGTGATCATCCGGCAAACGTCCATTGGGAAACAAAGAACGTAACGACCTCATTAGATAGACATGATTTAAGTTGTCGAAGAAGCTCTCGAAATCGCCCGTAAGCACAAAAGCCGAATCTTGCTCGCGCATATAGTCGAAGGCCTTTTTGGCTGAGGAAATATTGCTGGCAGCAGTTACGGTGCCGCCTGATGAAAGCGAAGAGCGGTACGCTACGGCAACCTCATTAAACTCTTCGGCAATAGCCTTCTTGTTATATAAGTCCGACCACAGATAAGAATAGTACTGAAAGACACGGTGATCGAAATGCGAGGCGTACGCGATATTGCGAACCTTGCAGCTTCGCTTACCTCCACGATACCGAACGGCGATGATCTCGTTGGAAATTAGAGGGTAGAACGCGTGATGGGAAACGTACCCTGGATCTAAGATCTTGTCCTGGACATCGGCAAAAGACACCCTATGATCGAAATGAGCATATGAGCTTTTGGAACTATATCGAGGAATACGAGCGATGTCGAACTCGGTCAAAATACCCCCAAATAAATCAACCTGTCCGGATCAACGAGCGGTGGCTAACCCTCCCCGGACAGGCTAATCAAAGGTGCAGCAAGTGCAACCAACGCTTTCGCGGCCACCTGGAACAATGATTGCCTATGTCATACTAGACGAAAGCGAGGAATTGGTACTTATGACCATCGAAGCCCTTATCCAGCTAGCCGCAGGCAACGCTGGTGTCAATGTGGCGAACGTCGGAATTTCGTCGTTTGCTATATTGACGGCAGTAGCGTACCCCATCGCCAGTTCGCGATGGGCAGATAGATTTATTCCCCATTCTTGCTTTTATTAAACAGGCTATGAGAAATAGGCTCATGCTGCTAATAGTACCTTGACGCTTACCCAAGTGCCTTAACGCCGGCTTTGGGCTCATAGGACAAAAAATGTGTCCAGGTAGAACATCCACTTCCATCCATTAATCCACCCAGAACGGGTACGGGCCCTGCGGTGGAGGCCCTCCCACACGGCCCTGTTGCCACGTTCTGGGCCTCCATCCTCACGCGTCAGCGATGCGGAGCAGGCACCAGATAGGAAGTCGATGTACGTGTCAATCGACATCTTGGCGAGCTCCTCGCGCGCCGCCTCGCGTCCCCCAAGTGCGCGCGGCAACACCAGAGCACCGCCTTCACGCGCTTGAACAACGTCAACCCACGGTTTTGCACAGGACGGCCCTCAGTTGGGAGTTCGCCCCTCCCTCGATTGTGCTGTTGGTCGACGGCTGCGACCCCGCCTTGTCCAGGACGGGGTCAAATTTGCTGATATTCATTTATAAGTGGTCCGTAAGATCGCCGAGAATCGAGCACTTTAGTCATTAAGAATCGAGCAATTTGATTAATAGGACCGTGCCCCTGGCCCCAGCGAATGATATTCGGCTGGTTGATGCAGCCGGGCGCTCGAGGTCCGAAATCACCCGTACGTTCCACGTGAGCCGGATCGCCGTAGCTGAGTACGACGGCATGTCAAACATTTCACTCGCCGCGCCGCTGCGCCAAAGGAGCGCCCGGCGCGA
>OGWU01001418.1_pt1 | contig 13697 bp, 19 predicted proteins | sample 1576071 | NCBI WGS metagenome assembly OGWU01 (sample SAMEA3541582, study PRJEB24748) | human gut metagenome | biome: human gut; feature: human-associated habitat; material: faeces | place: China | collected 2012
TCTTTCTGTCTTGGTATAGAAAGAGTAGCACGTCAACCCTACTGCATTATGACAGGAACCCTACAATTTTGTAGGAATCAAAAAGTTGATCGTAAAGGTTGTTCCAACTCCAAGTGTGCTATCCACCTCAATCGTTCCATTGTGTGCTTCTATAATGGCCTTTGCCAGCGGCAGGCCCAACCCGATCCCTTGCGTATCTTTTGAAAACCGGCTGCGGTAAAACCGCTTGAAAATGTGGGGCAGATCTTCCGGGTGAATGCCGCTGCCGTTGTCGCTTACAATGATTTGAATGACAGATGCAAAGGCTCTCCATGAAATGGAGATTGTTGCGCCTGCCTTTGTATGGTCGATGGCATTCTTCACCAAGTTGCTGACTGCCTCTATTAACCAGGTTTGGTCACAGAAAAGGGTGATTTCGTCATCGCCGGAGAGTATGAGAGTTTTTTCCTGTTGCTGTGCTTGATAGGAAAAATGCCTTTTAACATATTCCATCATATCTGCAACATATTGGATGGATTTTTCCAGAGTGATCGTCCCTGCATCCAGCTTAGTGATTTTCAAAAGATTTTGCACAAGATTCTCAATCCGATCCAGTTCCTGCTCAGAGAGTGAGGCAAATTTCCTCAGCTCCGGGTTATCGCTCACTTCCTGTTGAATCAAACCATTGTAAATATTAAGTGCAGCAAGAGGCGTCTTTAACTGATGGGAAATATCGGAGATGGTATTCTTCATAAAGGTTTTGTCGCGGCCTTCGTTCTCGGCATGGGCGTTCAAAATCGCAACCAGGGAATTGACCTCATGGAACAGCCGGTATAAGTCGCCTTCATCATCACACTCGATACGCGCATTTCGGTTTCCTGCAATGTATTCCCGAATTTGCTCTATGGCTCCATTCATAATTTTGCTCTGTTCTCGAAAATACAAGTACAGGGCGATAAGAACAAGCAGTATCATCAACACGGCGGCTACTGACACATAAAAGACTGTATTCTCCAATTTCAGAGCAATAAAGATGATTGCAGTTGCGGTGAAAACTGCCATTATCAGCAATAGACACAGAAAAAGGTGGTTGATTTTTCGATTGACCAGTATTTTCATAACACTCCTCTATCTGTTTCGTTCCACTTGTATCCCATGCGGCGAACCGTCACTATTTTTTGAGGATCGGCAGGATTATCTTCGATTTTCATGCGAAGTCGCCGGATATATACAGTCAGGGTGTTGTTATCAATGTATTTTTCATCACAATCCCATAGCTTGCTCAAAATCTGTTCAGGTGAAAGGACGATATTAGGATTTTCCATGAACAGACACAGCAGCTTATATTCGCTGGCGGTCAAGCTAACTGCAACACCGTTTTTAGTAACTTCCTGTTTGAGAAGTTGAACCTCTATACCATTCGATTTCAGTGCAGTGTTGTTATCTTGTGCCTGATTATAATTTTCGCTGCGACGGAGAAGGGCATTGACCCTCGAAAGAAAAACGGCCAGCTTGAACGGTTTAGTAATATAGTCATCACCGCCAATATCAAGGCCCATAATAATATTTGTTTCCTCGTCGGCAGCAGTCAAAAACATAATCGGGACTTTAGAAGATGCCCGAATTTTTTGGCAAAGATCGAAGCCGGAACCATCCGGCAAAGTTACATCCAAAACTGCCAAGTCATAATTGCCGTTTGCCCATAGTTTTTCCGCCTCCGCGATTGTACGAGCAATCGTCAACTCATATCCCTGTTTTCGGATTGCGAATGACAATCCATTGATTAAACTTAAATCATCTTCTACAAAGAAAATCCGTTTCATGTATTCTCACCACCCATAGATTTGTTTGCTTTACATCGTTTGTCTACCGGCTTTTCTGCGTCTTTCGGGATTAGCCAAACACCGGCCATTTTCACAGCGCCGGGAATACGGCCACCGGCGCAATAATAGTTTACCCGTCGAGGCGTCACGCCCCACTTTTCGCTTGCTTCTTTCAAGGTCATATAGTCCATAACGCACCTCCACATGGTACATTATAGTTCTGTTGCTCGAACAAAACAAGAAACCAAGGGCCACAGGTACATTCTATTTTATACTTGGATTACTGGCTATCAAGCAATAGCCACAATTTCTTACCGTCCTAATAGCCTCACTTCCGATTTTACGGCGCAGTTTATAAACCATGTTGCTTATCCCAGCCCAGCTGCCTTCTGCGAAATCTGAGGTTACAGACTCGTAGATCTGTCGAGCGGAAAATACCTGCCCCGGGCGCCGGGCCAGCAGGAGCAGAATATCAAACTCCATCGGCGTAAGTTCCGCTGCTTGACCAGCCTGCCATACTTGACGCCGCTGCACATCAATCTGCAGATCTCCAATCAGTAGGGTAGAGGCGGCATCTTCAAGCACTTCGATTTGCTCCACATAAAAACTCTGAAGAAGTTCCTGAAGCAAAACTTCCTGGGATACTGTGAGATCTTCAATGTGAATGATGATTTTCTTCCTCATAGCAGCATCTCCTTTGCGAGCCACCACAAAAGCGGCGGCCTTGATTTCTCAAAGCCGCCATGTAATAGTTTGGGCGTGTCAAATGACTGCTGAACGACGGCTTTTTTTCTTTTGCCGTCGCCCGGCAGATAGATCGCATATAGCTATCGGTTATGATTGATCTTGCAAAATGTTTTGTGCCTCATTCTCGCTTATGTAACCGTATTGAACCATTCTCTGTACGACATACTCTTGACGCTGTTCCGCCAACTTCGGGTTGGCAGTCAGTGAATAAACCGAGGGCGCATTGGGAATCCCTGCCAAAAGAGTACATTCATAATTCGTCATATCAATGGGGGCTTTCCCAAAATACCCTTGGCTTGCATCGTAAATACAGTAGTAGCCGTCTCCAAAATAGATAGAATTGACATACAGCTCTAAAATCTCGTCTTTTGTATAGGAGTTTTCCAAACGGAAGGCCATAAACATCTCGGCAATCTTGCGGATAAAACTTTTTTCCTGCGTGAAATACAGATTTTTGGCAAGTTGCTGTGTTATGGTACTGCCACCCTCACGCAGACTCAAAGAGGTCAGATTGTTCCAGGCGGCTCGGCCTATGGCAATCAGGTCAATCCCAAAATGCTGTTCAAAACGGTGATCTTCCACTGCCACAACTGCGTCCAAATAAATCTCCGGGATTTCAGCCAGGGTAGTATAATCGGGATCAGCTTGAATCTCTGCAACCTTCTCAACAAGAGGCTGTTCAGCAAGTGCATCATGATACATTTTATAACCCAATCCGCCCAGAACACCGCCAGCAATGAGCATAGCGAGTATCGCCAGAGCGAAAAAACGAATTATGATTTTTCTGACTCTTTTTATGTTCTACACCTGCCTTTCCGTGGAAAATAATGTTTATGCCATAGGCCCCAGCTTACGAATTGCCGCCGTATTGTTCCTGCACAGCGGTGGGCATTTCCTCAAATTGAACTTCCGCCCAGGTCACGACACCACGGAATGGGGCTACCTTCAGACATAGGTAGGCATCGTCAGTGAGAATCCGGCTCGTTTCAAAGCTCAGTTCTTTTTCGGCCCCGGTTTCGTCGTAGGCGTTTAATGTGTAACGATAATTCATCGCCCCGTGCGGTGCGATCTCAGTTACGCAGTCGTTGTCAATTTGTGTGTAGTAATCGGCGCTTTTCTGCGTGGCAAGAAAAGCAACTGCGATAAACGCTACTGCCAGAACAACTATAACAGCAACAATGATCGTTTTTTTCTTTGCGCTCATAATGTGTACTCCTTACTCAATTTCGATGGATACGGTTCCGTCTGTCTGGTCGCCCCACACACCGATATAAGTGCTTGTGCCATCTACTTCTACTGTGCCATCGTACTCACCGCTCTCCGAGAGAAGAATGACTGGATCATCTGCCCCTGAGCGAAGAAAAACTGCTGCTTCGCCGCTTTCGATAGAAAGAGAACAGGTGATGTGGATCATACTTCCTGCTTCTCGCTCCAGCGTAGTACCGCCAAACAAAATTTCTGTGCCCGCAAACTCGGAATACGTTGCTTCATAGGACCCCGTGTAATCATCTGCCCCGGTTTCTTTGTGACCCTGTAATTTACTTTGGGGCGTAAGGGCCGCATTTCCCGCATCGCCAACAAGTTCGCCAAAGGCTTTCACGATACTGTCCTTTGCCTGGCCGTCGTCAGCCTCTGATAGACCGTCAAGAGCCTGGTCGGCTCCTTCCGATAAGCCATTCAACACAATATCTGTACCGTCCGCCAAACCGTTCAACACGGCATCCGCACCATCGGTCAAAGACTGCATGGCCGTTGAACATCCAGACAAACTGCCAACACAAAGAATTGCGCAGAGAACGATGCAGATTTTACCTGTATAGTTTAATTTTCGCATGAACTCGCTCCTTTCATTCGGCGCGACGCCTGCCGCGTCCTTTTTTGACTTTTTCCTTTTTGTTATTGCCTGCTTTTTTGCTGGGGCGGGAAAGTAGTAAAACCGCCATCGTCAGAACCAGCACTGCCGCAATGCCTACCACTGCCAGCAAAACACTGGGAGCCTGCGTAGCGCCGTTATACGCTTGCATATCAAAACCGGCAAGGATCAACGCCGCCGAAAACGGGTAGGTGGAAAGCAAGAAGCCGCTCTTGAAGAACAAAATGCAATACCCCAGAAAGAATGTCAGAATCGAACCGCCTAGGTAGGCACCCCGCATCTGGCCGAAAATTAGAATCATCGGCATACAGACCAGGCTGGTATTGAAAGCGGCCGCGACCACCTGCACGCCCTGCTGAAGCAGAACAGCGGCAGAAAGACCATCCAGGCCGGCAATCAAGCCTGTCAGAACCGTTATAACTACACTGTAAACTCCGAACAGCAGTGACAGGAAAATCGTGACGATTAGTTTTCCGCCCAGCAGCTTGGGATATGATACCGGCACGGTCAACAGATTTTTCATGGTGTCATTTGTGTTCTCACGGTCGATCAGCCAACCGCCGATCATCACAAGCGAGATCGGCAAAAAAATCTGCGTGTTTCCCCAAATGACATTGGCAAACAATTTGACAAAATCAAAGTTCTGGTCCCGCATTTCCGGGTTGATAATCAGCTGGGTGCCATATTGCACGACAGGACACAGTGCCAGAGCCACAATACCAACCAGCAGGATCTGGCAGCGTCGCAGCTTGCGCCATTCCCCTTTTAGAATACTCCACATGACTTTACACCTCCTTAACAGCTCTGGCGCTTATAGACCAGCGCAATCAATGTCAGGAATACCACCGATTCCAGAATAACGACCAGGAACGCCTGGGGCGTTGTCACAAAGTAAGGACTGATCCGCTCCATCAATTCCGTCATCTGTGCGCCGGATGTGTCCAGATACTGAAAGAACCAGCGGAAGGTCAGTGGTCCGGGTAACAGCGTACCTGGGTTGAACCCAAAGGGCTGCATGATGAAATAGTCGTTGGTGCCAAAAATATAATTGACCGCCGTGTAGAAGAACGTGATGATTACGGAGATAATGTAACTGCGGTTCAAAAGCACTACCAGGAGGACACAGGGCAGCGCCCCGGCCCACATCATGATCCCTTGTCCAATGCCTACAAAAAACAGTTTCCAAAAGCCGACCGGCTCCAGCCCGGATGCCAGCACAATAACCAGATTGACCAGGCCGCCGACAGCCATGAACGCAACGGAAAACAAAAACAGCAGCGTCATCTTTGCCAGGACCAGCGCAGGTTTGCTCACAGGAACGGTCATGAGATTCTTTAATGTGTCGTTATCCTGTTCTTCAAAGAGCAGATTCGATGCCAGCACCACCAAGGCAGGCATCAAGAGCAGATAGGCGCTCAGCTGAAACAGAGTAGACATCAGGCGGTCCACCGCTTCTGCACCACTTGAAAATTCTTGCATTTCCGGCAGAAACAGCGCACACCCCAAGGGAATCAAAGCCGAAATGGCCGCAGCCGCAAAGAACAGGGGTTTTCGTTTCAGCTTGGCAAACTCACAGCGCAAAAGTTTAAGCAATGCCCTCACCCCCTGTAACCTGCTTGAAGTAATCTTCCAGGGTGTCCTCATAAAGATGGGCATCAGATACAGACAGTCCTGCGTCCACAAACAGCCGGATCGCCGCACCGGTATCCAGCCGAAGGTCGCGGACCGTCAGTTCATTGGCGCTGTCCACTTGGACATTGCGAAAGCCCAGTTTGCTCTGAAGCAGGTTGGCGGCCAAGGCTGCGTTGGAAACCGTAAAGCGAAAATATTTCCCATTCTTTGCTTCCAGCTCCTCCAGGCTTTCTTCTTCCAGCAATACGCCGTGGTCAATGATTCCGATGTCATCGGCCAGCAGGGAGATCTCTGACAGGATATGGCTGGAGATCAAGATGGTTTTCCCTGTGGCGTCGCACAGTTCCCGGATGAAGCCGCGAACCTCTGCGATGCCGATAGGGTCAAGGCCGTTGATCGGCTCGTCCAGAATCAGCAGTTCAGGGTTGTGCATGACGGCCAGTGCGATAGCAAGGCGTTGTTTCATGCCCAGCGAATACTGCGAAAACAGCTTTTTGTCCCGGTACGGCAGGTTGACAACTTCCAACGCTCCCTTGATGTATTGGGGGCTTTTGAGTCCTCGCAGATCGGCAAAAATCTGAAGATTCTCCGTCCCTGTCAGGTTCGGGTAAAATCCCGGTGCTTCGATCAGGGAGCCGATGCGGGGCAGAATGCTTTTTTCGTTCCCGCGAAGCGGCTTGCCAAAAATCTTCACGTCGCCGGAAGATGGAGCGGTAAGGCCCAGCAGCATCCGCATGGTGGTGGTTTTCCCGGCTCCGTTACGGCCCAGCAGGCCATAGATACGCCCTTTCTTCACATGAATGGACAGATTGGACACACTGTTCTGTTCTCCGTATGTTTTGGTAAGACCACGGGTTTCAATAACATAATCGCTCATGTGCGAATACCTCCTTTTCATGATGGTCTAAGCATACCATCCCAACCTTGAGATAACGCTGAGCCAACCTTGAATTATCTCTGAGATTTTTGACACAGAATAGGCAGCCAACATCCTTTGCGGTATAATGGAAACGAAGATAGGTGGTGAAATTTGCTTATGACAAATCACAAGATACTGTTGGTCGATGATGACCATGATGTATTGGAAATGCTGGTCTCTATTTTCCGACGGGCGGGATATACGAATCTACTAACTGCCGTATCCGGCGGCGAGGCGCTGCGGACATGGCAAGAAGAACATCCAAGTTTGATCGTGCTGGATGTGATGATGCCGGGCATGGACGGATTTTCAGTTTTGAAAGAGATACGCCGCACAAGCCGGGTCCCCGTTCTGATGCTTACCGCCCGTGGAGAAGCGGAGGACCGCATCGAGGGGCTAGAGATTGGAGCAGACGACTATCTCGCCAAGCCCTTCTTACCCAAAGAATTGCTGCTCAGGGTCGGCGCAATCTTAAACCGCGCTTACCCAAATCAAAATGAAATGGTGGAACTCGACGGAGCTATCGTGGATATGGCCAACGCAGAAGTTTGGAAAAATGGCGAAAAGCAGACATTGACTGCCAAAGAGATGCAGCTTTTTGAAAAGCTGTATCAAAACGCAGGGCGGATTGTCACTACGGGTGTCCTGTGCGAAGCGATATGCGGGGAATTTTGGCAAGGGTATGAAAGCACCCTTTCCACCCATATCCGGCACCTGCGGGAAAAAATCGAAGAAAACCCGTCGAAGCCAGTTTCCCTTGTTACTGTCAAGGGCCTTGGTTACCGCCTTAATCTCAAGGGGGTGTCGCCATGAATGCAGTGCATCGCTTTTTCCGCCGCTATATCCTTTCTACGGTCGGGATCGTACTTTTATTTTTGGCCGTCAATATCGCCTTGTTCCTTGCCATTATCCTTGCAGGAAGCATGAGCGGGGCGGACACCGCTTTTTCCGTCCGCGATTTCTCGGACCATGTTGTGCTGCGGGATGGAAAATGGGTTGCAGACGATACTGCCCTTTCCATGCTGCAAAAACAATCTGCCTGGGCGATGCTGCTGAATGAAGATGGCGATGTCGTCTGGCAGCAGGATCTGCCGGAAAAACTGCCGCGTTCTTATACCAGTACGGAGGTGGCTTCTTTCAGCCGGTGGTATCTGGAGGACTATCCGGTTAAAATATGGACACGTGCGGACGGCAACCTTATGGTTGTAGGCTATCAGCCCGGAACGCTGGTAAAATATTATTTTTCTCTGGAATGGCCCTACATGGGGGTTTTACTCGGCGGAATCGCAGCGGTTTTTATCATCAATTTGTTGCTCATTGTTTTCTTGATTTTGCGGAATACGCGAAAAGTCGAAAAAGCTATGACGCCCATTTTACAAGGTATTCAAAATTTGAGTCACGGAAAAGCTCCGCACCTGGAGGAGCAAGGGGAACTGGCCGAAATCAACGCTGGGCTTAACCGGGCCGCAGATTATATGAGAAAAAAGGACAACACAAGAGCGGAGTGGATTCGCGGCGTATCCCACGACATTCGCACGCCTCTCTCGATGGTGCTGGGGTATGCCAGCGAGCTGGAAGATGATCGCAGCCTTCCGCTGGAAGCAAGAAAGCAGGCAAGTATCATCCGTCGGGAAAGCGAAAAGATGAAACGGCTGATTGACGATTTGAACCTGACCACCAAGCTGGAATATGCGCTCCAGCCTGTTCATTTCAAGGATGTTGATTGGGTAGAGACCAGCCGTCAAGCTGTCAGCGAAGTGCTGAATAGTGGTCTGGACAGCCGGTATGAGATTGTATTTGCCGAGATGCAGCCAGGGCGCTCGATCCACCTTTTGGGGGATGATAGCCTGCTGCGGCGTATGCTGGATAATTTGATCCGCAATAGCATCACCCACAATCCGCAGGGATGCAGGATCTCCGTTTCTGTCGGAGAAGAAAACGGGCGCTACCTTTGCGTAATTTCAGATGACGGAGTAGGAATTGCGCTGGAACGCCTGAAAGCATTAAATCGTGGGGACGGCATTGCCAGCACCCAGGGCAGCGATGAAAAGGCTGAGCATGGTCTGGGTTTGAAGCTGGTAGTGCAGATTGTAAAAGCCCATCGTGGAACCGTTTCTTTTTCCGGCAACACCCCGCATGGGTTAGAAGTCAGAATTTCGTTGCCACCCCAGCCGCTTATTTCATAAATTCCAGTATTAGCATAGAACAAAACCCGGAGAGGAAAACAGATGAGCCAATATCTTGAAGCACTGCGGCAGGCGATGGTCATTTACCCAATGATTGTCGTCCTGTTTACAGTGCCATACATCGCATGGAGTTATCATAAATATGGATCGGTTCTCAGTTTACGGGTCCTGATCGTGTACAGTTTTCTGCTGTACCTTCTCTGCGTCTACTGCCTTGTCATTCTACCGTTGCCTACGCCAGAAAAGGCCGCCACACTGCAAGGGCACAAGATGCAGCTTATCCCGTTTTCTTTTCTCGCCGATATAGTCAAGCAAGCAGAGATCCAGCCGGAACAGCCTGCCAGTTGGCTGCATATTTTCACAGGCAGTGCCTTCTGGACAACCGTGTTTAATCTATTTATGACAATGCCGTTTGGCGTCTATCTGCGATACTACTTTTGTTATCACTGGCGTAAAACATTGCGGCTGTCCTTTTTATTGTCTTTGTTTTTTGAGCTGACCCAGCTCAGCGGTCTGTACTTTGTCTATCAGGGTAGCTACCGTTTGTTTGATGTGGACGACCTGATCGTCAACACTGCGGGCAGCATGATTGGATTTGCCTTGGCCGGATCGGTGAGCCGTCTGTTGCCTACGCGGCAAGAGTTGGATACCGTCAGCTTCCGGCGGGGTGCTTCCATATCCTTTACGCGGCGTGTTTTTGCCTTTCTGGCCGATATGGCTTGCCTGACCATTGCATCGTGCATTCTGGCCGTGATCGTAGTCCCTTTTGGGATCACCCTTTCCATTCAGTGGATGCCGGTTCTGTTTCTTCTCTACTTTGGATTGCTTCCTGCTTTTTGTCACGGTCAGACCCCAGGTAAGCGCCTGACCCAAATGAAAATCGTGCAAGTAACCGGAAACACAGCACATTGGTATCAATATTTCCTTCGCTATGGCCTGCTGATAGCTGGCCTGGTCGGGGTCCCATACTGGTTGAACCGGTTGCTGTTTATTCTGATGAATGTATTGCACCTGGACAGCTTGGCATCCCTCGTACTTCATGGATTACTGATCGGCGGGTATCTGTTCTGGCTATTCTTTTCCGGGATTCGGATGGCCCTACACAAGCCCTTGTTCTACGAGCGATGGACACGGACAAAGTTGGTAAGTACAGTAAGCCGCACATAAAATCAGACTTATCCATCCCATTTTTAGGTGACCGTAAGACAAGGACGGGAGTGACTGGTAATACTCCTGGATAGCCATTCGGCTCCCGGCGCTGCGGGACATTCCCACAAGGCTGCCGATCTCACCAACGTCAAGGCGTCGTTCCTATGAGGGCATAAAAACGGCGGCCTTGATTATTCAAAGCCGCCGCATGGATATGTAGAGTAGGCGTACCAAATCAACCTGCCCGGCAACGGCTTTTTTCTTTCCCCGTCGGGCGGGGCAGGTTTCCATCATGTGTTATAAGACAAATAGAGCCGATAACTGCAAGGAACATCCTTGCTTGTTATCGGCTCTGCGTCTGTGCGTCTGGCTCTTTGATAATAGAAATATTCAGTTGTTGTACTTCAATTAGCGTTTCACGTTTGCATTTTGGACAATACAGCGGGAAATTTTCAAGAACCGTATCTTCCCGGATTTTCAACCGGGTTTTGCAGCCACAGACGGGGCATAAAATCCATTGATATGCCGCAACATCATTCGCTGTTTTCATCATTGAGAGGCTCCCGTATAAACCGTATTTTGATAGTTGAAATTCCGCACAGCATTTGCATAAGGTTCCATCATGCTCCAAATACCAGAGCTTTTATAGCTGTTCAGCGTTGCTTTAATAGCAAACCGTTTTCCCATAGGGAAGTAGCTTTTGAATACATCCGCAAGCAAAAGCATTTCTGCACAGAAAATCAGTTCATCACTATCATTGCCGGATTGCACTCCCGATACAAATTCGTCAACAATGGGTGCGGCTTGCGCTTTGTTGATTTCAATGGATCGTTTCTTTTTCAGAAATCCTCGACGCCACTCAATGCGGATAAAGCCTTTATCCGCCAATGCGTTCAACATATCATCGACGACAGGACGGATGTTTTTATAGGTGGGGCTAAAGCAATAGTACTCCAACCACCCCTGAATGGTTTTGCTGGAATGTCCACAAATATTTTCATGTAATGTTGCCCAGCACTGACTTCCGGTTCCCGCTTTTCGATCAGCCGACAGTTTGTTGCCTCTTCCTACGGAAATATCTCTGGATTGTATCATTTCCAATAGCCCACCCAGAACAATTCCAGCGGAAAACTGACAGGCCATAAAATCGGTACGGCTACCACCGCCATATAGCATGAGCAATGTGTACTTCTCGGTCATAGATAAATTCCTATTCATGGAAGCTCCTTTCAGAATTGCTTTTTACGATATACAATGACGGTTACGAAAGCAGTTAAGACGCTAACCATCAATGCTACCAACGGGAACAGATATGTGATAGCTGTATAGGGTGAGCCGATCATAATATTCAGGCCCAGCTTTTTTACGACAATCAAGGCCAGCACGAAAATCCCCACCGGCACCACATAACAAATGACAGTAAAGAAATCAGCTTTTATCATACCAAACTTGAATAGGCAGAAAATTATCAGGCTGCCACTGATAAGCGAAATGCTGAAAGCGACGGATACATACATGATAAACTTTGAAATTTCCAAAGTTCCAGTCAAAGCACCGGCAACATAGCTGATCGCTCCACCGAAAATCAGGCCAATCACCGTAAGAAGAAGCAATACGATATACTTCTCAATAACCACGGTTGTACGGCTGATAGGGGCAGTTAATTCAAATTTCGTCCACCTTGCAGCCTCGTCCATCCGCAGACAGGTAGAACAGATGCCGCCGCCCGCTATTGCAAAGCCAACGACAAACAGGGATGGATTTCCCTTTACCATCAGCAGCAGTCCCACACAAATGGTCGTTATCAGCGTAGGGCCGATGTTTTTAAGCATATTGTAAAAATCTTTCAAAATTAGCCCACGCATTGCTGCACCCCCTTAACATACAAAAGCATGATTTCGTCAATCGTGGCATTATCAATGACACACTTTTTATATTTCTGTGCTGCCTTTTCCTTGTCCGATACCAAAACTTCCCATTCAAAATCTTTCTTCTGGTAGGCCAGAATATCGTTCTTGTCGAGTTGGTTAAATTCATCGGTTCGGCAACGCAGAATACCGTACTGGTACAGCAACGTATCCTTGGGCAAAGAAAAGATTACTTTCCCCTGATGGATAAACACAATATAATCCGCCACGTTTTCCAGATCACTTGTGATATGGGAGGACAATAAAACGGAGTTTTGTTCATCTTGGATAAAGTCAAGAAAGACATCCAAAATTTCATCCCGCATTACAGGATCAAGGCCGCTGGTTGCTTCGTCCAGAATCAACAGTTTGGGTTGGTGAGAGAGCGCAATAGTGATGGAGAGCTTCATTTTCATGCCTTTTGACAATTCTCCAATGCGCTTTTTCTCGTCCAGAGAAAAACGATGGCAATACTGTTTGAACAATGCCATATCCCATTTTTTATACATTCCCTGCATGATTTTACCGAGCTGGGCAACGGTCAGATTTTCGTGAAAGCAAAGATCGTCAAAGACAACGCCAATATCTTCCCGTGTACGCTTGGTAATTCGCGTAGGAGAGCCGAGGACGGAAATTTCGCCCCCCTCAATATCAATCAGATTGAGAATGGCTTTTATGGTTGTCGTTTTGCCTGCGCCATTTTCACCAATCAGGCCAACGATACTTCCTTGCGGAACGCAAAACGATATGTTATGCAGACTAAAACCAGCATATTTTTTTGCAAATCCTTAATTTCTATGGCTGAACTCATTTTAAGCCTCCTCCGTGTAGAATAATGTGAGCAGTTCAATCAATTTTTCCAATGAAATCCCACTCGCCCTGCCAATTTCTGCGGCTTCTTGCAGGTGTTGTTCGGCTTTTCGCTGCTGTTCTTCCTGTATAAAGTCACGATTGCGGGCCGAAACAAAGCTACCACGGCCCACTGTCGTTTCGATAAAACCATCTCTTTGCAAATCTTCGTATGCCTTTTGGACAGTTATTACACTAACATGAAGTGATTTTGCCATTGAACGCATAGAGGGAATGGGATCGCCTGTTTGCAATTCACCACTCATTATCAGCGCCTTGATCTGCGAGGTTATCTGCTCATAAATTGGTTTACTCGTGTTGCTACTGATAACGATTTCCATGTCCTTCCTCCTTTCCTAACTATAATGTACTTATCGTACAAGTACATTATAGTTAGGATAATGACGATTGTCAACTACTTCACTACTTACAAACAAGGTTATTGGGGAGAATCTACATCACAAAAACATCTGGAATCCGGAAAGCGCATCTACAATCTACGAATTAAGCTGCTGAATGGACCGCCATAGCAGGCTTCTGGCAAGCGATTGGGGCGGCAATAGATTGCTCCAATCCCACGCTGAAACAGGCTTTGAAATGCGTAGAATAAACCCATAGGAAAACGCCGGGCGC
>OGWU01001420.1_pt1 | contig 13686 bp, 10 predicted proteins | sample 1576071 | NCBI WGS metagenome assembly OGWU01 (sample SAMEA3541582, study PRJEB24748) | human gut metagenome | biome: human gut; feature: human-associated habitat; material: faeces | place: China | collected 2012
ATTACATTCGGGGGGGGTAATGCGCTGTGGAAGAAGCTAAGCATAAAATAAAAATAAAGCGACATTCCCGGCAAAATTGGTATGCTGCGGCGGCCTGCCTGCTGTCGATTGCGCTGCTTGTCTGCCTTAGCGCGCAGTACCTTTCGTTTGTGTCAAAAACCATCTATGCGGAAAGCACCGAGCATTTGGAGGAAGTCCTGCACAAATCCAACAATATGCTGAGCATGATCGTCAAGAAGAACATCTCCTACCTGCATTTGTGGAACGGCTTTCTGAGCAGTGACCCCGATGATGCCAGCACGCAGGCATATCTGGAGTCAGCGCAGCAGCAGCTTGGCTTTGCCGAATTCTACTTTCTTTCTTACGACGGCAACTACATGACCCCCGGCGGGGAAACGGGCTACTTAGGCTTGCAGACCAACCTCGACGAGCTGCTTTCCGACCAGAAGGACGTTGTGTTGAACACGGCCCTGCCCGGACAGGACCCGATGCTGGTGTTCATCTGCCCCGAAACCAAGGGCATCTACCGCGGCTTTGCCTACGATGCCGTTGCCATCAGCCACTACAACAATGTTGTGATGAAGACCGTGGACGATTCGTCTTTCGGCGGAGCGGCCAGCTCCTTTGTCATCTACCCGGACGGGCAGGTCGTGATCGAAAATATCGCAGAAGGCTCGGAATCCATTTACAATTTTGTGTCGATACTGCGCGAGTATTCCGACCTTACCGAGGCGCAGATACAGGAGCTTACGGACGACTTTGCGCAGGGCATCACCGGAAACCGCGAGGTGACGCTGGACGGCATAAGATACTATATGGTCTACGAAAGCACCGGCATCCAGAACTGGACCCTGGTGGGGCTTATCCCGCGGAATACCGTCAATGCCGCCATGAACCAGCTTTGGCAGCGCACGGTGCAGATCGTAGCCCTCGTTGTCCTGTCGATTGCGGCAATAGTCCTTCTGATGGTCATGCACCGGGGCCGCACCAAGCTGCGCCGCCAGAACACCGCGATTTTGTACCGGGATGTGCTGTTCGAGAAGCTGTCCCAGAACGTGGACGACGTTTTCCTGCTGCTGGATGCCCAAAAGCACCGGGCGGATTATGTCAGCCCGAACATAGAACGACTGCTGGGCCTGACGCTGAAGAGCGTGCGCAAGAATATCGGCACGCTGGCCCTGCTGCACCCGGCGGATTCCCCCGGCCGCACCAAAAATTATCTGGAAGGGCTTGCCTGCGGCGACCAGCGCGAATGGGACACGGAGTTTGTCCATCAGAAAACCGGGGAGCATCGCTGGTTCCATGTGGTTGCCATGGGCAGCGAGGTCGAGGGCAAAACCAAGCACATTCTGGTTCTGTCTGACCGCACCGCCGACAGGCAGGTGAACCAGGCCCTCTCGGATGCCGTTGCCGCCGCCGAAAACGCCAACCGCGCCAAGAGCACCTTCCTTTCCAATATGTCCCACGACATCCGCACCCCGATGAATGCCATCATCGGCTTTACCACGCTGGCGGTCAGCCATCTGGACGACAGGGACCGCGTGGAGGAATACCTTACCAAGATACTTGCCTCCGGCAACCACCTGCTTTCGCTCATCAACGATATTCTGGATATGAGCCGCATCGAAAGCGGAAAGATCCAGCTGGACGAGACCGAGGTCAACCTGTCCGACGTGCTGCACGACATAAAGAACATCGTCAGCGGGCAGATATACGCAAAGCAGCTGGACCTGTACATGGACGCGATAGATATTACCGATGAGGACGTCTATTGCGACAAGACCCGGCTGAATCAGGTTTTGATGAACCTTTTGTCCAACGCCATCAAGTTCACCCCTGCGGGCGGCACGGTGTCGCTGCGGGTGCGCCAGCTTGCCGGACAGGTCAGCGGCTGCGGGCAGTATGAGTTCCGCGTCAAGGACAGCGGCATCGGCATGAGCCCGGAGTTTGCCCAAAAAATCTTTGAGCCCTTTGAGCGCGAGCGCACCTCCACGGTAAGCAAGATACAGGGCACCGGGCTGGGCATGGCCATCTGCAAAAACATCGTAGATATGATGGGCGGCACCATCGAGGTGCAGACCGCGCCGGGCAAGGGCTCTGAATTTATCGTCCGTGTGCCGCTGCGCATACAGGCAGAGCACCGCAAGGCGGAAAAGATCCCCACGCTGGAGGGCCTGAAGGCGCTGGTGGTGGACGACGATTTCAATACCTGCGACAGCGTGACCAAGATGCTGGTCACGGTGGGTATGCGCGCCGATTGGACGCTTTCCGGCAAGGAGGCCGTGCTGCGCGCACGGCAGTCCCTCGAGATGGGTGATACCTACAAGGCCTATATCATCGACTGGCGCCTGCCGGATATGAACGGCATCGAGGTCACCCGCCAGATCCGCAACCTGCACGATGATACGCCTATTATTATCCTGACCGCCTATGACTGGTCCGACATTGAGGCCGAGGCAAAGGCCGCCGGTGTCACGGCGTTCTGCCCCAAGCCGATGTTCCTGTCGGACCTGCGCGACTCCCTGATGACCGCCATCGGGCAGAAGCCGGAGGAGCAGCAGGGCGTATTGCCCAAGGAACCCACCGACTTTGCGGGCAAGCACATCCTGCTTGCCGAGGATAACGAGCTGAACCGCGAGATCGCCGTGGAGATTCTGAACGCCTACGGCTTTGAGGTCGATACCGCCGAGAACGGCGCCATCGCCGTGGAAAAGGTCTGCACCGCCGCGCCGGGGCAGTACGATCTGGTGCTGATGGACGTGCAGATGCCGATCATGGACGGCTACACCGCCACCCGCCGCATCCGCGGGCTGGAAAACCCCGCCCTGGCAGGCATCCCCATTCTTGCCATGACGGCGAACGCCTTTGACGAGGACCGCCGCAACGCCCTGGAATGCGGCATGAACGGTTTCCTGTCCAAGCCCATCGTGATCGCCGACCTTGTGCAGGAGATGCGCAAGGTCCTGTAACACGCGGGGTTTCAGAGCCGGGAATCATACGCAAAGCCAAAACAAAAAATGCAGCCACGCTATTTTACCGTAAAATAGCGTGGCTGCGTTTTTTGTGGGTGTCCCTGTTGGCCGGAAACGGAATCTCTAGGGGGCGCATTCTATATGCGCCCGCGGAAGTTTATCTTACCGCAAGCAGGCACGGGCGGATATGGAATCCGCCCCTACGTTTTTGAAGCGGCAGAGTCCCCCCGCAGAGGGCGGTGCCCCGCGCGGAGTTTTCTCCCTTTGTCGGAAACGTAATCCGTAGGGGCGCATTCTATATGCGCCCGCGGAGGTTTATCTTGCCGCAAACGGGCACGGGCGGATATGGAATCCGCCCCTACGCTTTTGAAACGGCGGAGCACCAGCCGTCACGGGGCGTAACGGCTGGTGGGGGTTATGACTTTAGGTGGTCGGTGTACCAACGCTGACGGTAATGTACCGTTCATGTCAACAAGAGCCCTCTGGTTTTTAGGGACTTCGGCTATCAGCACACAGCCACCAAAGAAAGCAACGACCGTTATATTGATGCAGCCCCGAGTACATGGCATTTATGCAGCAATACAAAAAACGCCGGGAGTCGATACGCAATCAGTTGAGCCGTGAATTGTACGGAAAATAAAGAATCGCAGCTATGCCATTTTGCAACAAAATAGCGTAGCTGCGTTCTTTTTGGTGGGCCGTGAGGGATTCGAACCCCCACTCAAGCGGTTATGAGAAAGCATCGCCGGCAATAATTCTAGAATCGCTGTAAAATTTTGTTGGTATTCTACAAATAAGAGCAACTGATTTTAGGTAATGTGTAGTAATTTTCGCAGCGTTTCTCAACCAAAATGCAGAGCCGTAGATAAATTTGTAGATGAGTTCGTAGATGGGTTTTGTAGCGAAGCAGGATCAAAGGTCACACACAGAGATTAGAGGCTATGACCGCAAGGCTAATACCTGTGCAACGAACTCCTCCTCTGTCTGCACAAAGTGATAGGGTGCGTATTCCCCATAGGCTTCGGGGCGGCTGATGGTCATAATCTCTACACCGGTATTCCCAAGGGCTTCATTCAGCGCCCATTTCAAATCGGCTAAATGTTTCCCATGTACGGTTTCAAATGCTATGCAGCCGTGGGCATAGCGGTCTTTAGCGATAACATAACACATTTGCTTACCTTTATTTTTTGCCCGATTCAAGAAGATTTAGAAAGCTAAGCAACTTTCATTGCTATACTGGCATCCATTAAGTATAAACGTTTTTCTGCGAAATAACAACATGGAAATTTGAAAGAAATTTTGTTGCAGAGTCCTAGTTTTTATTGTTATATGCTGCACGAGGTAACAGACATAATTTATTCCTATAAAAGCAAGCGCACCACTTTTCATTATCCAATGACTGAAAACATAGTCGTCTTACCGTCTCCTAGGTGATAAAACAATTCACGCATTTCTCTTCGATTAACGGTTCCATACCATCCTTCAGTATCACAATACATATGGCGCTTCAAACAGCTATCAATACCATCCTGAATATCTGTTGTCTTGAAGCAACGAACGATGTCTGATAAGTCTCCTACATCTAGTTTATAAGCATCCGTACATTTATAACTCCGATATAAAGCAACCCTCCATTCGCATTGGTTCATATACTGGGAGCCTTTATCAAAGCAATCCCTCTTCCGAATACTAAATCCTTTGCGTTGTAATTCTTCTATTGTAAATTTTTTCCCTTCAGCTTCTAAATACACCCTTGGTCCAGGCTTACTTTGTATACCATTTATCATTTGAGGGTGGTAATGGACATCGCCGCACAATACTTGATAGTTGTGATTTCTTACCGTCGATTTAATGCGTTTCAAAAATTCCATCTCATTTGTGATAATTGCAACATAATCTCCAAAACGTGACATAGATGGATTTAGGTTGTAGCTGAAAACTCTTCCGCTTTGTGTGAGTTCTACTTTATAAAAGCAAAGAACATTACAAAACCTATATCCATCTGCTCTAAAATGATAATCACTGGCTTGCACGGCTTGAAAGTCCAATGGCATTTCATTAAAGTCTCTGACTGGAACTGTACACACAACTCCTTCAAAGATGTCTTTTTGCTCATAAAATCCATTGTTCCAGAAGTAATCAAGACTATTCATATAAAGCTTGCCAGAAACGAATTCCCTTAAATATGATTTTTGTGAGAAGAACTTTATTAAAATGTGCATGGTTAGTGTCCTCTCCAATAAAGACAGCCTCTAATCGTTGCGGAGACAAAATTGTTGTTAAGAATAGGCCAAGAGTAAAATGACACAAATCACGGTAGAAAAAGGGTGTTACATGGGTCATTTGTTATTTATCGCTTGACAAAACACAGTGAATATTTTGTGATTCAGCTAACCTACAATTTAAAACGCATTATCAAGTCATTATATATAATATTATCAGATATACCGCTAGAAATCAAACAATTATAAAAAGAAAGAAGGTATTTCCCATGAGCATTATTATCGGCATTGACCACGGCTACTACGCTATCAAGACAGCGCATTGTTCATTTCCGGCAGGACTGACAAGCTACGGAGAACACGAACCCTACACCCGCCAAGGACTCTTAGAGTTTGGCGGGTGCTTTTTTGTTTGTGGTGCCGGGCGGCAGCCTATCCAACGGGATAAGACTGCGAACGACAACTATTACCTGCTGACGCTGGCAGCGATTGCAAAAGAAATCCGGCAGCGCGGCTTGCCGCCCGAATGCTCGGTGCGAATCGCGGCGGGTCTGCCGCTGACCAGTTTCGGACGCGACAAACCCAAGTTCAGAGATTATCTACTGCGAAGCAAGCAACCTGTGAATTTCCGCTTCGAGGACGTGGAGTACAGCATTACGATTGAGGAAGTTGCCATCTTTCCCCAAGGCTACGCCGCCCTTATGACCGAAGTGGGGCTTTTGCAGGACGAACCGTCAATGCTCCTTATGGATCTCGGCGGCTGGACAGTGGACCTTATGCGCATCGACAACGCCATCCCTGTGGCCGATACCGCTCACAGTCTGGAGCTCGGCATGATCCGCTGCGTGGATGATATCCGGGAGCAGGTGCGCCGAGAAACCGGGCTGTCCCTCACGGATGCCCAAATCGAAAATATGCTGGCAGGTCAGCCCTGCACGGTCAGCGATACGGTGCGCGACATTGTGAACCGGCAGGGGCGCAAGTACACCGAACATCTGCTGTCTGCCACGATGGAAGCCGGCTTCGATCTGCACGCCATCCCCGCCGTGCTGCTGGGCGGCGGCGCATCGATGGTGAGTCGCCACCTCAGCCCCAAAGACGGCCTTTGTAAGACGATTTTCCTGCTGGACGACAAGGTGAACGCAATCGGATTCGAGCGCGCGTTGGCCGCCGTGTCGCACCGTAAAAGCGAGGCATGAAACGACCGCAGTACGTTTTCCGCCCGAACCTCAGTGACCCGCAGCACCGCCGCGCATGGGAGCTGCTGCAGCAGATGCCGTCAGCCCGCCGCAAGGAGCTTCTGGTACAAGCCATCCTTGCGGCAGAACAAACGGATAGGCTGGAAGAAAGCATCCGCAAGGTGGTGCGCGAGGAATTGCAGGTAGTCACTTTGACGGGGGCAATTCCTCGCACCCGAGCAACAGATATAATTCCGCCTTCCGCAATCAACTTTTTATCTTCACTTTAAGGTGGTGATTACCATGTGGTTATAAACATAAAATCATAAATTGTTGGTTATGGGCATAATTGCCGAGTTATGCATCTCATTATCGTTGGTTCTCGTGAATAGCTTTGTCATCGCACTTGTGATATGCTTGCTTTGCAATCGAAAAACAACTTATCAATGACAAAAAGTGGTTGCAAATTCAGCTTAAGAACAGGAGAATGTAAAATGAACGAATGTATGCTTGATCGTCAGACGGCGGGTTGCGTTGTAGAAAAAATTGTCCTTCCACAAATTGTCAGCATCAAACAGGCAAGTGAAATCATGAAGCTTCCGCCTTACTATCTTCGCCGAGTATGTCGTGAAAATCCGGACATCGCATTCCAGTCCGGGGTGAAGTGGTACATCAATCTTGGAAAACTGGCCGCTTACTATAACAACAAACTAGGTGCATAAAAGGAGAAAGCTGAAATGAGCAAATTGACCGTCACCATTCCGGACGACCTGCATCAGCAAATCAGAGATGAACTGGAACGACAGGGCATCACCACATCGCAATTCATCGAGCAAGCCATAACCACATTTTTTGAGAAACCGAAGGGAGTCAGCAACATGGCAACACGCACGTTAGCATTTCAGGTATCCGAGGAACTTCTCCAGCGCATCAAAACCTTTCTTGCAAGGTACGAGCAAATCTATCACCGCAAACTGAGCCAGAAAGAATTTCTGGTACGCATCATTGAAAGAGAATTGGATGAAGCCGAAAAGGAATACGAAACAATTACGACCGAGCAAGCTGCGGAGGAAAACGCTGATGTCGACTCCGGCGAACCAGATGGCACCGAAATGGAGGTAGATGCACAATACTGAAAATCACATACTTAACTAGCAAGGGCAGCCAGCATAGGCTGCCTCTTTTTTCGTTATCAAATCGGTGATTCGATTTATAGATATGTTCTCCGGCATCGGCGGTTTCCGCGAGGGACTGACCCGAGCCGGGGGCTTTGAATGTGTGGGTCACTGCGAAATCGACAAGTATGCCAATCGCAGCTATAATGCCCTGTTTGACACGAAGGGAGAGTGGTTCATTGGAGATGCAAGAAAAGCAGACCCAGAAACAATGCCAGAATTTCAGCTTCTTTGCGGAGGCTTTCCGTGTCAGGCGTTCAGCACCGCAGGCTCCCGAAAAGGATTCGGAGATCCGCGAGGCACTCTCTTCTTTGAACTGGCCCGGTTGGCTGAAGTCCGGAAGCCTGAGTATCTGCTGTTTGAAAATGTACCCGGACTGCTTAACCATGACGGCGGGCGGACATTTGCGACGATCCTCAACACGCTGGACCGACTGGGGTATGGTGTGGAATGGCAATGTCTTAACAGCAAAGATTTCGGCGTCCCCCAATCAAGAAACCGCGTGTACATTGTCGGATATCTTGATGAGCGATGTAGAGGAAAAGTATTTCCTTTCACCGAAACAACAGGAGGTTCTCTTATTCAAACCCACGGCGGTCACCAAGGAGAACGTGTCTACTCCCCAGAAGGACTAAGCTGCACATTGGCGACCAATCCGGGTGGCTTCGGTGGCAAAACCGGGCTGTACGAGGTGGGAGTGCCGATCAAGTGCGCCACAAAAACCGGCTACCAGATGGCACAGGTCGGTGACAGCATCGACCTGAGCTACGCCACAGTCAACAGTCGGCGCGGACGGGTTGGTAAAGAGATTGCGCATACACTTACAACGGGCTGCCAACAAGGCACTGTTGATGTTCGCCCGGTTAAAAATCCCATCAAGTCAGACCTCGCCCGCAACACCGAACGCACCGGTAAGCCTGGCGCACCCATGCATACACTTACCACAAAAGACCGTCACGGCGTTCTGTGCGAGGGGCGCATCCGCCGCTTGACACCGCGCGAATGTCTGCGGCTGCAGGGCTGGGCAGATGACCGCATCGACACGGTGCTTGCCATCCAAAGCGATAACCAAGCCTACAAGCAGGCAGGCAACGGTGTAACAGTCAACGTGGTAGAGGCCATCGGGCGGCGCATTGCCAAGATGGACGCAGAACTGCGGGGTGAGGCGCTTGCCCCTTGATTTCCGTGACCAGTATTTTGGCTGTGAAATCGAACTGACCGGGATAAACCGCGCCACGGCAGCCCAAACGCTGGCCGACCTGTTTGGCACCCGCGCCGAACATTCCGGCGGTGGCTACGATGCCTACCGGGTCAAAGATTTGGACGGCAAAGAATGGAAAATCGTCCGGGACGGCAGCATCCATCCCGAATGCCGCAGGCGGTCTGTTCTTATCGGAGAAACCTACAAGGTTGAACTGAACTCCCCCAAACTCGAATACGGCGAGATGGAAAAGCTGCAGGAGGTTGTCCGTTCCTTACGCCGCGCAGGGGGCATCGTAAACGACAGCTGCGGAATGCACGTCCATGTGGATGCAAGCAAGCACACGCCGCAGAGCCTCAAAAATGTGCTGTCCATTATGTACTCAAAAGAGGACATTTTATTTGCAGCACTTAAAGTCAACCCTGCCCGCATCGACAGCTACTGTCAGGCGGTGGATGAGCCTATTCTGGAGGAAATCCGCAAGCTGCCCAGCGGCGCGAGTATGGATCAACTGAAAGATCGCTGGTATCAAGGGCGGGATGGGAGTGATTATCACTACCATTCGTCACGGTACAGGGCTTGCAATATGCATTCTGTATTCTATCACGGTACAATCGAATGGCGCCTGTTCAATTCCACGCTCCATGCGGGTGAAGCCAAAGCAAACATCATTCTGGCTATGGCGATCTCGGCGCAGGGCATCAACCAGAAGTACACGCAGTTCCGGAAAACGCCCATCGGGGATAACCCGGCGTTCACCTTCCGCACCTTTCTGCTGCGGCTGGGGCTGATTGGTCCTGAGTACAAAAATGTACGTATGCACCTGCTGAAGAACCTGCCCGGTGACAAGGCGTGGCGGCACGACAAGTCGCTGTATCCCAGCAACCAACCAAGACCCCGCACAGGCGAGGCCAGATAGGAGAAAAAATGTCGAAAAAAGAATATTTTGCCTATGGTTCCAATCTAAATTTTGAGCAGATGGCCTACCGCTGCCCGGAGGCAACGGCAGTCGGCACCGCCAAGCTGGACGGCTATGAGCTGGCATTCCGGCGCGGCTACCTGACGATTTTGCCCAAAGAGGGCGCAAGCGTTGAAGGGCTGATCTGGTCTGTCACCGACCATGACGAATCTCAGCTTGACTGTTATGAAGGCTACCCGACATTCTATGACAAGGAGACCCTGACGGTTACGGATGCCGACGGCACGCCGCACGAAATTATGGTTTACACCATGAACGCGCCGTACCGCGACCAGTTGCTCCCGGTCAGCAGCCGCTACAATGCGGTTGTCATGCAGGGGTGTCTGGATGCCGGTATCTCTCCGCAGCAGTTCTATGATGCTGACGAAAAATACCGCAAAGCCTACAAGGCCAGAGCCGCGCCGGTCCCTAAGAAACACGCTCCCGAACGCTAACCAAGCCCGCTGCACCCCGCAGCGGGCTTTTTCTTTTGCAACAAAAGGAGAACCAGTATGAAAAACAAACACAGAATAAAGCAGGGCTTGTCGCTGTTGCTGGCGGGTGGAATTGCGCTCACAAATCTGGGCGCAGCGCTGCCCGCCTTTGCAGAGGATGCCCCTGCCACGCCGGAGACAGCTTCAGCGGCCACACCGGAAACCGCTGAAGCCAATGTCCCGACACCGAATCTTTCGCAGATCACTGAAAATCTGTACGACGATCTGCCGGACGCGCCTACCGGCAGTTACCTTGGCAGCATGGGTCTGCCCGTGGCAACCGGCGAAACAAAAATCGGTATCTCCGCGTGGGTTTCTGACCTGTATGACGGCGTAGATGCCCATATGGATGCCGATGCGCTGAACGCAGATGAGAACACGGTCACAATCGGCAAAACTCCCGGTACAGACTATGCCATTGTTCCGCTGCTGGCGCAGGTCGAATACCCGGCAGACGGTGCGGTATCTGAAATCATACTGCCGGATGATGTAGAGCTTTTAAGCTACCGCTCCACCGATTATGAGCCTATCCCGGCAGACGAGCAGGAGCAGACTGAAATCCTGCACCAGACATACTCGGAGCAGTCGGCGGCAGCCATTGGCCTGTATGTGAAAGCCTCTGCCGATTTTACGGCGCAGCTGGTCTATACGGATTCGGACGGCAGTTCGCAGTCAAAAGCTATCCATGTACAGATCAGCGAGGATGCTGCACCCACACAGATGTATGCCGACACCGGTGATGACGGCATTGCCGCCTATGCTGCAGGACCGACTCCGCCGTATGCCACCGGCAAAATCACAAGCATTGCCAAAGAGGGCGGCACATGGCTGATTTGGTTCAACGGTCAGGAAGCCTACTGCTGCAGCCACGGCCTGAACGGCCAGCCCAAGGGCTGCCCCACCTACAGCTTCTCTCATGTGTCCCGCCTTGAACCCGGCCAGTATACCCCCGGCAACCACTATGCAAACCAGGTCAACATCTGGGGCGGTCTTGGCCAGCTGAGTCTGGATATGCTGGATGACCGTCCTGTTGTGGCAAGCCTTGAAGATGATCCTGAAGGCTGTGAAGAACAGCCGGACACCCTTGGCAGTCTTTACGATGAAACCCAGCAGTGGATCATGGAAAACTATCCCGACAGCTACGCGGCGCAGACCTATATTGCTGCTGCAGAAGAACTGGTAAACGGTACAGACGCGCAGTCCGGGGAAAACGGCTACTACACCTACATCTATAACCCGCCTGCAGGGTATGCGTGGCAGGTTGTGGCACTGGTCGGTGAAGAAATTGCGGGCGGCACTGAGATCCCGGATGTGCCGAGTGTTCCGGAACCGAAGTATTATTCCGCTGCATGGACAGCTCCCGCCCAGACTGCCAGCGGCAGCTTTGATTTGACATTCACTGTCAACACCGACAAGGTTCAGCTGAACACGCTGGAAAAGGTGGACGGCGCGGTCATTACCGTCACGCCCAGCCGGACAAGCGGCAGCGTGGACGGCGGCAGCTGGCAGATGAGTCCTGCCGGAGCGCAGACCATTACCACAAGCGGTCACACACAGGATGATAGTTTTCACCTCAACGGCGGCGACGGTTCTGCCACATGGACGGTGCATTACGAGGTATCAAAAACCAGCACCAGCACGCTCAGCGGGCAGGAAGGACCGTTCACCAGCCAAGCAGAAGCAGACGCCGCAGCAGAAGCCGCCAAGAATGCGGCCATCGGGCAGCTGCAGAACGAAGCGCAGGGCATGGTGGATGCCGCTATTGCCTCGGCGCGGGCGCAGCTTGCGAATGTCACCTTTGCATACGATGAAATCACCATCCCGCATGGCTTCGATTCTACACCCGGCGCGCTGGGCAGCCACCAGACTATTACTGTTCCGGCTAATAGTTTTAATGACTATAAAATGCAGAACGATGAGTGGTCGGTCAAGGTCAGCATTGATAAAATCGACAGCGAAACAAAGCAGCGCATTCAGGGCGATGCCGAGTTTAAAATTTTTGAGTGGGATGTGGTTCGGCAGTGCTATATTCCGTTTGGCGGGTACAATCGGTACAAAGTTGAGCGCCAGAGTGACGGCACCTATAAAGTCATCAACCACAGCGACTATGCAGGCGGTTCGGACGATTTGTTCTACACCCAGCGCAACGAGGGTAAATTCGTCATTGTGGAGAGCCGCGCGCCCAGCGGGTATTACGGCGATTGGACGGATGTGACCAAACCCGGCGCGGCAGGCTCTGTTCTCGGTAAGCGGGCGTATGCCTTTGAAATTACCAAAGCGCAGGACGGTCAAACGATTTGGCTGGGGAACGCGGATTATAACGCTGACATCAGCACGACCAACAGCGGCGGCACCCTTATCGACACCGGCGAGGGTGTGGTCACCATCACCTTTGGCAGCCGCAATGCAGATAAGACCTACGCCACAGACCCCACCGGCATTGCCAACAACGATGATTCCTACACCATGCACGCCAATGCCGACAAGATGCAGAACGACCGTGTCCTCGGCAATATTCTGCTGACGAAAGTGGATCTGGACGCCGCGCGGTATCTGGCTGCGGGCAGCAACGGCGATACGACGCTGGAAGGTGCTGTGTACGATCTGTACGCCGCTGACACCATTGAACACCCGGACGGCGTTTCGGGTGTCGTAGATTATTCGAAAATCACCGATGCCAACGGACAACCTATCTGGCACACCACTGTCCTCACCAACGGCGGCTGGGATACCGATTACCTGCCCATTTTGCAGAAAGACCGGCTGGTAGCCTCCGCCAAGATTACAGACGGAAAGCTGGCTTTTGCCAACCTGTACATGGGCCGCTACTATCTGGTCGAGCGTGCCACCGGGCTGGTGCTGCCCATTGACGGAAACGGCAAGCTGTATGTTACCGGGAAGTATCCACAGCTAAACAAGAAGCTGGAACGCACCGGAAAGTACAGCAGCCTTGCCACCAAGGGCGGCGAGTACACCGACTACATCTACAAAAACCAGTATTCCGCCGTAGACGAGAGCCGCAAGCTGAACGGCAGCAAGGCGTGGGACGGCTACTATCTGTCTTATGCCAAAGGCTACCTCTGCGATGAGGTCAACCACTACAAAACACTGACCTATGCAGATGAATCGACCTACCACATCCACGCCGAGCAGGAAAGCCAAGACGAAGTGCTGAAATCCGGCTTTAGTTTGCAGAAGTTGGTTTCGACCACCGGTCAGCCAAGCCCGGCACTGAAGCTGGAGGGTGCGGGCTTTACCGTTTACCGCATTTCCAAACTGAGCAAGGCCGCGCAGTTCAAACAGAACCCGGATGGCAGCTACGATGCCGCCAGCATCCTGTCCGCCTACCGCAAAGACAATTACGATAACGCCACACTAAAGTACGATTTCACCCATGAGGGACAAGCCATCGCCAATATGTTCGAGAGCAACACCGATACGGTCAACGCCTATAACGCGACCTTGACCGCAGACGGCGACTACGCC
>OGWU01001424.1_pt1 | contig 13675 bp, 14 predicted proteins | sample 1576071 | NCBI WGS metagenome assembly OGWU01 (sample SAMEA3541582, study PRJEB24748) | human gut metagenome | biome: human gut; feature: human-associated habitat; material: faeces | place: China | collected 2012
GAATCCTTCAATCAGGAAGTTTATCTGAAAAGCGCCAAAACGCCGATAAACACGGTCAGATCCGCCAGGGTGATATTCTCAAAATATTCCGTAATAAGCTTATCCAGGCCCCGCCACATGGGAAGCATGCGGCATTCGGCGGAGTGAGGGCAAGCATCCGCATCGGGATCCAAGCAGGAAACAGGAGCGATAGAATCCTCCGTAACGCGCAGGATGCTCTCCACCGTGTACTGCTCGGGTGCCTTTGCCAGCTGATAGCCGCCGCCCTTTCCCCGCACGCCGGTCAGCAGCTTTGCTTTTACCAGGAGCTTTATAATGTTCTCCAGATATTTTTCAGATATTTCCTGCCGCTGGGCAATGACCTTCAGCGGGATAAAACCGTCTGCCTGATGCTCGGCCAGGTCGATCATGACCCGAAGCGCGTACCGGCCTTTGGTTGAAATCAGCATTTCTGCGCCCTCCTTTTAAGAACAAGCCTATTATACAGCGGGAAAGTGGGTAAATCAATAAAAAACTGAAAAGCCTATTGACAAATGGGGGAGGCGGCACTATAATCCATATAAACCCACAGGAAAAGTTGGTTATTAAATGAGCTTTATATGGAGATACCGATGTTGCCGCTGTCAGTGAGCAGGCATACAGATAACCGGGAGCAGAATACTAAATAAAACAATAACTACTTAGGAGGAAAATACGATGAGTAAGGTATATACATCCGCCGATCAGCTGGTCGGCAAGACCCCGCTGCTGGAGCTGGTTCACATTGAGAAGGCCGAGGGGCTGGAGGCCAATGTCCTGGGCAAGCTGGAGTATTTCAACCCCGCCGGCAGCGTGAAGGACCGTATCGCCAAGGCTATGATCGACGATGCGGAGCAAAAGGGGCTGCTGAAGGACGGCTCCGTCATTATTGAGCCCACCTCCGGCAATACAGGCATCGGCCTGGCTTCTGTGGCGGCCGCCCGTGGCTATCGCATCATCATTGTCATGCCCGAGACCATGAGCGTGGAGCGCCGCCAGCTGATGAAGGCCTACGGTGCGGAGCTGGTGCTCACCGAGGGTGCCAAGGGCATGAAGGGTGCTATTGCCAAGGCAGATGAGCTGGCCAAGGAAATTCCGGGCAGCTTTATTCCCGGGCAGTTTGTGAATCCCGCTAATCCCGCTGTCCACAAGGCCACCACAGGCCCCGAGATTTGGGAGGATACCGACGGCAAGGTGGACATCTTTGTGGCAGGTGTGGGCACCGGCGGTACGGTTACCGGTGTTGGCGAATACCTCAAGAGCCAAAATCCCAATGTAAAGGTGGTGGCCGTGGAGCCTGCGTCCTCTCCGGTGCTGAGTAAGGGTGTGGCCGGCAGCCATAAGATCCAGGGCATCGGCGCAGGGTTTGTTCCTGATGTGCTGGACACCAAGGTCTATGATGAGATCATTCCTGTGGAAAATGAGGATGCCTTTGCCACCGGCAAGCTGATTGGCAAGAAGGAGGGCGTTCTGGTAGGCATTTCCTCCGGCGCAGCCGTATGGGCCGCCATCCAGCTGGCAAAGCGGCCGGAGAACAAGGGCAAGACCATTGTGGCCCTGCTGCCGGATACCGGCGACCGTTATCTATCCACCCCGCTGTTCGCAGATTGAGGAAAATTCAAAGGGAGGCTGAGCAGCCCCTCCGGCATGAGCCGGAGGGGCTGCTTTTTGCTTAGGAAACAGGGATCAGGAATGGGGACAAACGGATTTCCCGGCTTGCTTGTTTTCTGAAAATGCCGCCGCTTGGGAAGCAAAAAAGCACCTGCTTTCAGTATCGAAAGCAGGTGCTTGGAGAGTTGCTCGGCTTTGGAAGCGGAGCGTTACCATTTTCTCTTTTTAACCCTTCCGCTAATCAGGATAGCAGAAAGCAACGCAAAATAACATTGTCCCAAATCAGGCTCTTTTGACGGTATTATAGCAGAAATTTATGAAAATTTCTGCCGCTGGCTATCTGCCCCGCTTTTTTCGCAGCTTTTCGCAAGTCGCTCTTGAAAGGAGCATGATTCTATAGTATACTAATCGTAAACGAACGGTCGGTTTGTCTTAGAGGCGTGATCTATATGAAAACAACAGAGCAACCGCGCAACCAGAGAAAATGGAGGTCTTAAAGCAGGGGGGTCGCCCTGTTTGCGGATAAGTACAAGGCAAATCAAACATAAGGCTGTCTGCCGCCGCCTGTTCACGGCGTGGGCGTCGGTGCAAAACTCCGCCGTAATAATTCCGAACGGAGGAAAGAAGATGAGAACAGAAAGGAAACTACTCACAGGCACACTTTTGGCGCTTTGCGCCGCTCTATTGGTGCTTTGCAGCGTGCTTGCCATAGGATGGAGCAAGGCGGCAAAAACCAACACCGCACTGCCGGAGGTGCGGAACAACGGCACGGCGATCCAGTGGAAATACAGCGATGAAGCCGATTGGCGCGACCTGGTGGCGCTTACCGAGCTGCGGGGCGCTGCCGGAGAAGCCGGCAAGGATGGAGCCAACGGCAAAGACGGCAAGGATGGAGCCAACGGCGAAAATGGCACCGACGGTAAGAACGGAATAAACGGTACAAACGGAAAAGATGGCATTAACGGCGTTGACGGTAAAGACGGAGCCGATGGAAAAAACGGCAAGGACGGAATAGACGGAGCCGACGGCAAAGACGGCAAGGATGGCATAAATGCCAAAAACATAGAGGTACAACGAACAACAGAATACATACAGTGGCGATATGAGGGCGGCGAGTGGCAAAACCTTGTTGCAATCGCTGACATCACAGGCCCCACCGGACAGAACGGTAAGGACGGAGCAAACGGAAAAACGCCGGAATTCCGTGTAAGCGAAAACACCCTGCAGTGGCGCTACACCGGTGATGAAATCTGGCTGAATCTGTATGATCTTACCGCATTAAAAGGTGCGGATGGCAGAGACGGCGTTGACGGTAAAGATGGCATAAACGGGCAAGACGGCGCCGACGGTGCGGACGGAAACACCCCCTTCATCGGCGAGAACGGCAACTGGTGGATCGGAGAAACCGACACCGGCGTGAAGGCTGCCGGAACAGACGGTGTTGACGGCACAGATGGCGAAAAGGGAGACAAGGGCGACAAAGGTGACCCCGGCGAAAAAGGCGACAAGGGCGATAAGGGAGATAAAGGCGACAAGGGAGATGCCGGTCAGAACGGCGGAAGCTCCGGGTATTTTTACGGCACGGGGTATGTACCGTCAACCCATCTTTCAGACGGTGCAGTCCCCCTGTACTATCGGGAAATGCATAACCGCGGCGGTCTTATATCGTACAACGGAACAACACTCAGGCTGAAAAAAGGATATACCTACAATGTGTGTGTAAGCGGCATGGTTAATGCGATGACAAATGATAATAGCGGAAAGCATTCCGTTCGGATGACTGACGGTTACGATGATGACTATTGCAGATATATTACACTGATAGAACAAGACAGCAGGGGATCAAATTCTCTCTGCTTCAACAGAATATATGACCTTACCGGCGCGAAAAACGATGTTGAACTCAAATTTTCGCTGGAGCAAGGGGATTACAAGACCTATCTGCTTTCATTCAGCGGCTCTGTTACCATCACTGCGCTTGACTGAGCCGACCCATACGAAAACGGAGGTAGCAGAATGGGGAGCTCTTTTCTCAGAGCATTCCCGCTGCTGCATAACCAGAAATAGCCGGGAAGCACCTGTCAGGCAGGCGCTTCCCGGCTGCTTTTTGCCGCATTATGCGTTGTTATCTTTTTTCAGCAGGTCGGTCATGTTTCGCAGGCTGATGCCCAGGGTGGACCCGTTGTGCAGCAGCGCCGATGTGGTGGGAGGCAGTACCCCCGCCACACCCAGCGCGATCAGCGTCAGGTTGAAGCCCACGATGAAGCGGTAGCTGCCGTGGATACGCTCCATCAGTGCCTCACCGAGCCTGCGCAGTGTTACCAGCGCAAACAGATCTTCCGAGGCAACGGTGATGTCGGCGATCTCCCGGGCGATGGCCGCACCGGTGGAGATGGCGATGCCCGCATCCGCTTCGGAGAGGGCGGGAGAATCGTTGACGCCGTCGCCCACCATGATAACGGTGTGTCCCTTTTCCTTTTCCTGCCGGATAAACGCGGCCTTGTCCTCCGGCAGCACCTCGGCGTACACGGCGTCCACGCCCACCTCGGCGGCCACAGCCTCTGCCGTGCGGCGGTTGTCACCGGTCATCATCACCACATTGGTAAAGCCGCTCTCGTGCAGCGCCCTTACCGCCTCCCGTGCCTCCCGGCGCAGGGGATCGTGGATGCAGATCACCGCCGCCAGCTCCCCGTCTATGCAGAGATACAGATGGGAATACGCGGCGGGCAGCGCGTCAAATTTCGGCTGCTCTCCCTCCGGGATGCGGCATCCCTCGTCCTCAAAGACAAAGTGGGCGCTGCCGATGATGACCTTCTTGCCCTCCACCATGCTGGAGATGCCGTGGGCCACCACATACTGCACCTGCGAATGGTACTCCTCGTGGGTGAGCCCGTGCCGCTTTGCCTCCGCCACCACGGCGTTTGCCATGGAATGTGGGTAATGCTCCTCCAGACAGGCGGCAAGGCGCAGCATTTCCGCCTCATCGCGTCCGCCGAAGGGGACGACCGCCGCCACGGTGGGCGTCGCATAGGTCAGCGTGCCGGTCTTGTCGAACACAATGGTGTCCGCCTTGGCCACCGCCTCCAAAAAGCGTCCGCCCTTGACGGAGATGTGATAGCCGCTGCTCTCCCGCATGGCGGACAGCACCGCGATGGGGATGGATAGCTTCAGTGCGCAGGAAAAGTCTACCATTAGCACCGCCAGCATTTTCATCACGTTCCGGGTCAGAAGATAGGTCAGTGCTGTGCCGCCCAGCGTGTAGGGCACCAGCCTGTCCGCCATCCGGGAGGCTTTGTCCTCGGCAGTGGATTTCAGCTTCTCCGACTCCTCGATCATCCGGACCACCCGGTCATACCGCCCACTGCCGGAGGATTTCTCCACGGAGATGACGCACTCGCCCTCCTCCGCCACCGTCCCGGCATAGACGGGACTGCCGGGGTGCTTGGCCACGGGCATGGACTCGCCGGTGAGGGAGGCCTGATTCACCATGGCCTCGCCCTCCACCACTCGGCCGTCCAGGGGGATCATGCCGCCGGTGCGGATCACGATACGGTCCCCCGGCTTCACATCGGTGATCTTCGTCAGCACCTCGGTGCCATTTACCTGCTGCCAGACGCTGTCCACCCGCAGGCTCATGGCGGAGGCAAGGTCAGCCACGGACTTCTTGTGGGTCCATTCCTCCAGAATCTCGCCCAGCCGCAGCATGAACATGACAGAGCCGGCGGTGGCAAAATCGCCCCGCGCCATGGACACCGTGACGGCGGCGGCATCCAGTACCGCCACAGACAGCCTGCCTTGCAGCAGCGCCTGGCAGCCCTCCTTGATGTACTTGACGGAGCGGAAGAGGGAGATGGCGGTGGTGACGGGCACCGGCAGGAACAGCTTGGAGATACACCACCGCATGACGGCGACCGCCAGCTTGTCCTCAAACTCCCGGTTCAGGGCCCGGGAGGTATGCTCCGGCACCAGCTCCATAGCTTCCGCCTTGGCGAAGGAGAAGGCCCCCAGCGCACGAATTATACTTCCACGTTCCGCGTCATAGAGCACCACGGCGTCCCGGGTCCGATCGTAAACCTTCACCGATTGCACGCCGTCTACCGCCCGCAGATAGTACTCCAGCACATCCGCCTGCTCCAGCGTCATGTGCCTACAGCACAGGCGTACCCGCATGCGACCTCGAGTTTCATGTAGGATCGTGCATTTCATGGGTCACTCCGCCTTGCTTTCCTCCGCGGAAGTGTCCTCCACCACAGCGGCGGCCTCGGCCTCAGCCCGGCGCTCGTTAATGGCCTTGGCGTCGGCGTAGACGTCCTCGGCACCCTCGCGCAGAGCGGTAACAGTGGTCATCACGCTGTCCTTGGCGCGCAGCGCAGCAGCGGTTGTGTGCGCATAGACCTTGCAGGCATCCTTGCTGCCGAGAACCTTCAGACCCGCCGTGCCGAACAGCACGCCGGCGGCAAACATACCGATTTTTTTCATTGTCATAGCAGTTGTCCTCCTAAACAGATATTTAGATGCAGCCAACGACCGGATATATAGGTCGTTGGATTGATCTTTTCATAAATGGGCCACGGCCGCAGCCGGTCGGTAAATGGCCCGGGTATAAACCGGTTGCAGCACGGCCTCCGACACCCTGATAAAATAAATGGCTCCACACATAGCCTTGGTATGCCCCTCGACGATTAGAGCCGACTAACTGTGCTGCATAAAAAAACAACCATTAGGCGTGCCTATATTAGCAGATTTCGGCCGATCTGTCAAGATGGACCCGGGTCGGAAAAACTGCTTTTTCAGGAGTACAATACATCCTGGACAAATGAATAAAGGAATATGGGAAATAGCCGCTCATGAGTGAAGCTGAGCTGCCGACCACAAATACGAGGAAATGCTTTGCCCGTATTAAAGGATGGTCTCAAAATGCGGCGATTTGTATTGACGCTATAGAGCTTTTTTGCTGCGGATTTGCTAAAGATGTGATGAAGGATAGTAAGCTACCTTTTCAAAATGCTCTTTCCGACAATGACAATCCCTGCCAATATTTCTGCAGCGGACAGCCCCATCAGAAGACCGCATACGAACTCCTGCACCTCTGAGGCGCTGGCCGTGGCCGACATGGCGTTGCAGGCAAGGCCGAGGACAACGAGAATGATACCGTAGAGAATCCATTTCTGCCGTTCCAACTCCTGCATGCGGCGCAGCAGGTCAAGGATCTGCTCATCGTCATAAACCCGCATGCTGCTCTCCACCGCATCCTCGCCGTTCATCAGCTCGGAAAGCGTAACGGAAAGCTCCCTGCAGACCTGTTCAATAATGCTGTAATCGGGCATGCACTTGCCCGTTTCCCCATTTGGAGATCGTCTTATTGGACACGCCGAGTTTTTCCGCCAGCTGTTCCTATGTCAGATTTTTCTCCCTGCGTTTCTTGGAAATGTAACTGCCGATGGCTGTTTGATTCATTGAATTTTCCTCCTGTGTTTAAGATGCTTTGAGTATACGGCGAAAGGCTATGCGGATACATCCCTCGGCGGTAGAATATCGGCGGAATACAGAGAAATCATGCTCGTTTTCAACCCTATCAATCCCAAAGGGTAAAGCAGCGGGCTGCCGCTTTACCCTCCGGGGCTAAGATTTTTACTCTTGCGATTTTTTCTCGTGATGGATGCAATAGTTCATTTTTTTGATTCTCGCCTTCCAGCATAAATACTGAGAAAGCCAAACGGCCATGAAGATACCGATAAAAATTCCGACATAAGACAGGAGCCCCGCTACAGAATGCCGCATCCAATTTGTCACATAAGCGATGGGAAGCAGAATGGCCCCTATAACGATAAAGTACACGCCGCTTTGCTTGGCAAGGCTCCACGAATCTATCTCCCAGATCACGGATGCCGCCGCAAAGCCGCTCCCCAGAACGCCGCACAGAGCTGTCTGCAAAATAACGGCGCACAGTTCAGTGCTCATCCTTTGGACAAACTCCGGCGTGGCCGAGTAAACGGTTCCATCCCCAATGCAGGCGGAGATAACCAGGGTAATGATATACCCCATGGCAATGCCTACAGGAAACCCGATCCAAATGCGTTTTACAATTTTTTTCTTCATTTTAGCCACCTCATAGCCCTAACAGCTGCTTGATTTTGGAGACATACCGCCTGGAAACATAAGAAACAGCTCCGTTTGAGAGCGAAACACAGATTGTTCCGACAAGGCTCAAATCAAAACTTCTGACCTTTTTCAGGTTGATGAGTTCACTGTTCGATATGCGCGCGAAGGAGCGGCTTGTGAGCCGCTGCTCCACTTCATACAGCCGCAGCCGGAGAGAATAGGTGCCATTTCCCGTTTCGGCATACACCTTGCCATCCGAGGCATAGATTCGGTAGAGCTGCTCCGGCTCCAGCACGGCTGCCTGTCCATCCTTGAATCCGGCAAGTATTTGAGACGGCTTATCCGAAAGCCTTGTTACGATTTCATTGATTTCATCGGTTACCTTGTCCGTTACGACGATGACCTTCGGTTCGTCACAATTCTTGTCGATTCTGATCTCAATCTTCATCCGGCCTCCTCCTTTCCACGGCTTTATCATAGGCGATGGGGAAAACAAATACTACTGTTTTTCGATAGGTGGTCGTTTCCTGATAACAGGTGGCTAATTCCTGCATAGTATTCGAGAGGGATATAGGAACTACGCTGGCAGAAGCCTGAACAGTGCCGGGAGGATATTTCCGCTTAGCTCCGTTAATGCAGTGCCTTGGTGGGGCAGACCTTTGTGCATTCGTAGCAGAGGATACATTCCGTCCCGTTTTTCCGCTTGCGGGATTCTTTGTTGACCTCCACGTTCATGGGGCAGACCCGCAGGCATTTGCCGCAGTGGACACATTTACTCTCGTCGCAGTGAACGCGCAGCAGAGAAAAATAGCTCATGGGCTTGAGAAGCACCGTGATGGGACACAGATATTTGCAGAATGCGCGGTTATCCTTGAAGGCAAAGGCCAGCGCAATGCCGGCGATGTAATAGAGCACATTCCCGGCGAGGAACAGCCAGAACATTATTTTTTCGAGATTTGCGACCTTGAACAAAAACAGGCCGGACACAAGCACCAACGACAACACAAACATCACATAGCGCAGAGCGCCCAGCTTTTCCTTTCGGGGCTTCTGCGGCTGCTTATAGGGCAGAAAATCCAGCACCATGGCCGTCCAGCAGGCATAGCCGCACCAGCCGCGCCCGAACAGCAGCGGGCCAAAAATCTTTGCCACTGCATAGTGAATGGTCGCCGCTTCAAAAACGCCGAGAAACAGATAGTACCAGAAGCCCTCAAGCTGCATATTTTCGCGGGAGATGACGCCCAGGTACAGCAGCAGGTAGCACCCCACCGCCAGCTGCACAAAATGCCGGGCATAGCGTTTCCCGGCGGTGAACAGCGCCGTTCCCAGTGCGAGGCAGCCGCCTATGTAGCTGAAATTCAGCAGATAGAACAGGTTGTCCTTTGTGAGCCACAGCGTGACCGCTACTGCTTCAAACAACAGAAGCAGCAGGATCGACATAAGATATTTTGAAAATCCCCTGCTATTTTTCACCGTTTTCCTTTTCTCCATCGCTTGTCTCCTTCTTCTTTCCCTTCAGCGCACCGGCAGCCGAACCGCCGCACAGACCCACGGCAACGCCGATCATCATGCCGAGAGCGAGATTGTCTGTTACGATCCCGAATAGCGTACCGAGGCTCAAGCCGATGGCAAGGCCAAGGGAGCTGTCGGTGGGGGTGCTTGTAGCTTTTGACTTGATTTTATCATTTTTAGTCATCATAATCTACTCTTCCTTTTTTAAATCATCAATTTCTGTACCGCTCAGCGTACTGTGCTTCCCGGCACACGGAACACAGGGATGCCTTGCGGGAATTGATCACGGAGAGGGGGGCAGCTACATTGCCGCTGTGATATGAAAGCTGGGAAATGTACCGGGTGTGTGATATAATAAGATTAAAAAATCGGTATTTGCGGAGGGAAACAGAATGGACACAACAATACAGGACACCTTGGCTTTCTTTGACCGGCATCAGGCTGTCTATCCGCTGTATGCGTGCTTTCAGGAAAAGCTCCTTGCAAGATTCCCTGAAAGCCGAATCAAGGTGCAAAAATCCCAGATCTCATACTACAATCGCCACCTTTATGCCTGTGTATCCTTCTTGAAGGTAAAAAAGAAAGCGGAGCTGCCGGATGACTATTTTGTGCTGACGCTGGGGCTGTCCGCACCGCTGGAATCCGACCGGGTGGCGGCAAAAACCGAGCCGTATCCGGGTCGGTGGACAACGCATTTTGTCATCAGCGGTCCGTCCGATTTGGACGAGGAGCTGTTTGATTGGATCGAGCAGGCTTATCAATTTGCGCAGGCAAAATAACGGAGGAAACAGATGCAAGTCAACGAATATCAGAAAGCGGCAATGGCAACGCTGAATCCGGCATTTTCCCAATGGCTTTGACACCGGAGCTTCGGTGAATCGCAAGGAGGGGGATCTGTAAATGCAGGATTTAGGTGTATTTCGCAGCCTCGGCGCACTTCTATTTGCGCGACAGAGAAAAGGTGCTGGCGATTATAGAGAAAGAGCGCTGAGTGCAACGGCCATATAACGAAAGCACGGCTTCCGGTTTGACGGACTCAACACATTGAAGCTGCAGGAGGTTTTTTGAACTGCGAGTGCAGAATAAGGGGATTGGAGGCAAAGACCAAAAGGCGATCAATGTGATGCAGACCTGCCAAAATTGTGTATAGAATCGTCTTTTTGCCGCAGGCATTGTGTCTGCGGCAAAAAATTTTCTTGACATCGCAAAAAAATACTGCTTTATTATATAGGTATATGAAACCCTGTGTATGCCCGAAAGGAGGCCGGCGCTTATGGAGCGCATCACGTCCCGCACAAATCCGCTGCTCACGCATATTCGCCGCCTGGCCGCCTCCGGCAGCTACCGCCGTCAGTGCGGAGAGTACCTGGGCGACAGCCCCAAGCTGCTGCAGGAGGCGCTGCTGTGGAAGGCGGAGCTTGTGTGCGTGGTGCACACCGGAGCTGCTGAGCTGCCGCCGCTGCCTGCCGATGTTCGGATGGTGGAGGTCCCGGCAGACATAATGACCTCCGTTTCGCCCATGAAAACGCCCCAGGGCGTTTTATTTACCTGCCGCATTTCGGCCCGCGCCCTGCCGGAAAAGCTCACCGGCCGGCGCTATGCGGTGCTGGAGGGTCCCCGGTGGAATATGCTGCCGGATCACAAGGCGCCTCACAGCTGGTTTGCCGGATTCGTGGACAGCAACGACCTCCCCTTGGCCTTTGTAGCGCTGGTGGAAAACGGCGGCGGCGGCAGCGCCGTAGCCGGCAGCGCCGCAGCACAGGTGCTGCGCACGGCGGCAGAGCTGCTGTAAGCGCTCTGCTCCTCTTGCAGTGCATCGGCAGGGGAAGCGTCACCGCCGACCCCTATCAGCTATTCTCCCTCCTCTTTTCCTGATAAAAAAACGGCCCCCCGGGCCGTTTTTTTATCCTTATTTTACCTATGCCTCTACTTTTTCCACGGCAAAGCCATATACTGCGCCGTTTTGAGCATCGGTCATATCCACGCCGGTGGCGGCATACTGTCCGTCGATGTAAAAGGCCCAGTATGTGCCGTCCGTGTCATAGTCCGCGGTAATGCCGATGACCTCCTTGATATACAGACCGTAGTCGCTCTCCTCGCCGCTGATGATGTTCAGGGCCTGCAGGGCCGCGCCCACGGTTTTTTCATCGGTTTTCACAGTGAAGTCTGTTTTAGTGCCCCGGCCGTCCGTCACCTCTACGGTAAAGGCCGTTGCGCCCTGGCCCAGGGTCTCGCCGTCCTTCACACCCACAGTGTTCTTGCCTGCGGCAATAGGCGTGGGCTTTGCACAGGCGCACAGGGTCAGCGCCATGGCCAAAGCCAGCAAAAAGGCTAATATTTTTCTCATTTTTTTCAAGAATAGCACCTCCTTTTTCTCCTGCAGTATAACACGTCCATCGCCTCTTGACAACAGAAAAAAACAATGTTATAGTGGTGCCACAATCCAAGGGGTGCTGGCGCATGCCGGCTGAGATGGGCGTATAGCCGCCCGGTCCCTCGAACCTGATCCGGGTAATGCCGGCGTAGGAATGCGCACATACTGTCTTTTCGTTCCGCATTGCGACGCCTGCATGGCTCGCCATGCGGGAATTTTTTTATTGGAGGATGCAACATGAAAAACACAAAAACCAAAATGCTTTGCGAAGCCGCTATTTTCATTGCCATGGCGGAAATTCTGAGCCTTATCAAGCTCTATGAGTTCCCCAACGGCGGCTCCGTGACCCTGGAGATGCTGCCCATTATTCTGTTCGCCGCTCGGTACGGCTGCGGTTGGGGCGCCGGTGCCGGCCTGGTTTACGGCGCCATCACCTACCTCATCGGCAACAAGTTCTCCATCGATTGGACCACCATCATCTGCGACTACTTCCTGGCCTTTGTGGCCCTGGGCTTCGGCGCAGGCCTGCTGTCCCGCCGGAAGTGGAGTGTGTATTACGGCACCCTCATCGGCGGCGTGCTGCGCTTCCTGGTCCACTATCTTATCGGCGTTTTCGTCTGGGGCGTCTATATGCCCGACGAGTTCTTCGGCATGACCATGACCAGCCCGTGGTTTTACTCCCTGCTCTACAACGGGAGCTACATGCTGCCCAGCATCATCCTGTGCGTGGTGGTATTTGCCCTGCTGTATAAGCCGCTGAAGAAATACTTCACCTCCGCCGATCTATTGATTCAAAAATAAAAACCGCCCCGAAGAAAAAAACTGTTGACAAACCTCTCAAATCCTGTATAATAGTTTTTGTTCTTCGGGACACAGCGGGATTGTGTAAAGGTAGCACAGCGGACTCTGACTCCGTATGTGAGGGTTCGAATCCTTCTCCCGCTGCCAACATAGGATTGCTATTTTAACAAAAATAGCAATCCTATATTTTTTTCCTGAAATGCTGATAATACCGTAACAAAAAGGTATGAAAAGACAGCCGCTTGCGGCGGCTGTCTGAAGTGGTAATGCAGCCTCAAGCCGCCAATAAACTGGTGGCTTGAGGCTGTCGATAAAGTGATAGGATTTGCGATAACAGTAAGGAAAGGAGTGTGAGGGAAAGGCAGGAAGGGTGTCTCTCCCCACTGAAATCCGTAGTTTTTTGAAGTTTTTTCAAGGCTTCAAAAGCTTAGCAGCGGGGCGAAAAAAACTATTTCAACACGCTGAAACCACCAGTTAACTGGTGGTTATGATTTTGATTGGGGCTATTTTGCATCAGACCGCATTGGAAGCCCGGCCCGGCACAAGGCCGGACCGGGATCCGGTGCCGGCAGAAGCCAGCACCCTTTGCTGAGGAATTCAGTGGGGAGTAAACACACAAAACGCAGGAAATATCAGTAAATGGGTTAGGGTTATCACTGTGTCGTGCTGCGTCAGCCATTACTTTGCGGCTTTTTTTGCCTCCTTGGCAGCCCTGTCAGCCAGGTAGTACATACCGGGCGTGTTGTAATACTCCGTCTGCAGGTCCTTCACCTGCTTGCACATGAACACCAGGCCAATCATGTTCAGGATAACGACCACGGCCAGGAAGCCGTCAAGGATCATATACATGGTGGTCACGTTGGAGAACGCGCAGGCGATGCAGATGAACAGGGGATAAATATACACCCACACCTTGGAGAACTTACGGCCGAACAGGATCTCAGCCTGAATCTGGCCGAAGAAGCCAGCGGAGATAATCGTGGAGAACACAAACAGGAACACCGTGACAGCGACGAAGATAGCTCCGAAGTTGCCGAACACGGACTGGAAGGCAGCCAGTGCCAGCTGGCCGGAGCTCAGACCCTCCTGGGTCCACACGCCGGAGCACAGAACGGTCAGAGAGGTAATGGTGCAGATGACGATGGTATCCATAAAGACCTCAAAGATACCGAACTGAGCCTGACGGATGGGGTGATCCGTATCGGCGGTGCAGTGACCGGCGATGGTGGAGCCACCACCCGCCTCATTGGAGTACAC
>OGWU01001426.1_pt1 | contig 13664 bp, 10 predicted proteins | sample 1576071 | NCBI WGS metagenome assembly OGWU01 (sample SAMEA3541582, study PRJEB24748) | human gut metagenome | biome: human gut; feature: human-associated habitat; material: faeces | place: China | collected 2012
GCCGCCCTTTACCAGAGCCTTGGCCAGGGGCACGGCTTTCTCCGCATCGTCAATGGCAATCACAGGAATGATACCAATGGAGAAAAAACGCTGCTGCAGATCGGTCATATAACTTTCCTCCTATGTAATTAAAAGACTAAAAAGAATGGATTATCCCATTATTATGCAAAAAAGGAGATAATCAAGGCCACCACAAAGCCGGTAGTACCCACAATAGTTTCCATCATGGTCCAGGTCTTGAAGGTCGTTTTCTCATCCAGATTGCACAGAGATCTGACAAGCCAGAAACCGGAGTCATTAAAGTGAGAGAACGCAGTGGAACCGCCGGCAATGGCCATGACCAGGCAAGCCAGATGGAGGGGGGACAGCGTGGCAACCATGGGCATAGAGGCGACAATACCAGCAGCCATCGTCATGGCCACAGTTGCAGAACCCACGGAGATCCGGACGGCCAGCGCGATCAGGAAAGCGACCACTACAATGGGCAGAGGTGTGGCCGCAACGGTATTGCCGATAATGTCGCCCAAGCCGGAATCCTGAAGCATATAGCGCAGTACACCGCCGCCCGCAGTTACCAGGAGAATCAGTCCAGTGGGCTCCAGAGATTTGGTCATGACCTTTTCAAGTTCTTCCCGAGAATAGCCGTGGCGGACACCCAGAAGGAACATGGCTGCAATGGTAGCCAGCAGCAGAGCGATAAAGGGGGTGCCCAGGAAGGCGAACACCGGACGCAGCGTGTCCACCGCACTGCCCTGGGGAATGGTCCCAAGTACCGAATTGATCAGGATGAGGAAAAGTGGGATCATGATAATGCTAACTACACTTCCAAAGGTGGGGAGTTTGCTTTCATCATATTCCGGGGCATTGAGGTACTGATCGGGAACGGGGACATTAAACTTTTGACCACAGATTTTTCCGAACACAGGACCGGCCAGTACCATGGAAAAGAAACCGCAGACCAGGCCCAGGCCGATCACCAGACCCAGGTCTACGCCCAGAATATTGGCCACCAGGACCGGACCGGGCGTGGGGGGAATGAAGGCGTGACCCACCGCCAGGCCGGCCAGCAGAGGGATGACAAAGAAGAGCGCGGACTTTTTCGCCCGGCGGGCAATGGAAAAAGCCAGGGGAATCAGGATAATCAGGCCTGCATCGAAGAATACAGGGATGGCTACTACCATGCCGGTAAATCCCAGCGCCCAGGGGGCACGTTTTTCTCCAAAGCGGCTGATCATCGTCAGTGCCACACGTTCCGCGCCGCCAGAGATTTCCAGGATTGCGCCGAACATGGAACCCAGTCCGACCAGCAAAGCGATTCCCTTCAGCGTTTCACCCATGCCTTTGTTGACGGTATCGACGATCATAGAGACCGGCATTCCGCCGATCAGACCGATACAAAGCGCGGAAATCAGAATGGCAATCAGAGGCTGGAGCTTTCCCTTGATAATCAAGAACAGCAAAATTGCTAAACCGCACAGCGCGGCAATGATCAATCTGGTGGGGTCTGCGACAAATGTTTCCATAACAAATACCTCACTCTTTGTATGTTCAATCTTTTGACGGCTTTGTATGACTGCATCAGTCCATGTATCCGCCCTTCATGGGGGACACTGCATGCTGGGAAAAGATCTTAAGGACACCAGAAGGATATTTGGGCGTCTTGGGCTTCCATGCCGCTCTACGTTGGGCCAGAATCGCCTCCACTTCCTCGGGCGCCATTTCCTGTCCATGGATTCCTACAATTTCCAGCTTTCTGGCCGGAATATCAATGTGAATGAGGTCTCCCTCTTCCACCAAGGCGATAGGGCCTCCGTCGGCGGCTTCCGGAGAGACATGTCCGATGGCGGGACCGGTGGAAGCGCCGGAAAAACGACCATCGGTAATCAGAGCAATGCTTCGGCCCAGTTCCGGGTCAGAGGAGATCGCTTCCGAGGTGTAGAACATCTCCGGCATTCCGGAACCCTTGGGGCCTTCATAACGGATGAAAACGGCTTCACCCGGGTGAATTTCCTTATGAAGAACGGCGTGAATCGCCTCTTCTTCGCTGTCAAAGGGCCGTGCTTTCAGCGTGGCTTTGAACATTTCCTTGGGGCAGGCGGTGTGCTTGATCACTGCGCCTTCAGGGGCCAGATTTCCTTTGAGAATGGCGATCGCACCATCCGTACCGATGGCTTCGTCAAAGGGATGGATAATATCCTGCCAGGTGGTTCCCCATTTTGCGCAGTACGCATCACACTTGTCGTAGAAACCGGTGCGCTTCAGTTCATCCAGGTTTTCTCCCAAGGTTTTTCCGGTGACGGTCATGACATCCAAATGGAGCATGGAGCGGATTTCTTCCATAATGCGGGGAACGCCGCCGGCATAGTAGAAGAACTGAGCGGGCCACTTGCCGGCAGGGCGGATATTCAGAAGATAATGGGCGCCTCGATGGAGACGGTCAAAGGTATCCGCATCGATTGTCAGGCCAAACTCCTTGGCCACGGCAGGAAGGTGCAGCAGAGAGTTGGTGGAGCCGGAAATGGCGGCATGGACCATGATGGCGTTTTCAAAAGACTCCATGGTAACGATATCCCGGGGCTTGAGTCCTTTCTCAGCCAGCTTCATAACCTGGATTCCTGCCTGATAAGCAGCTTCCTTCAAATCTTCACAGGTGGCCGGCATCAGGGCCGTGCCTGGCAGCATCAAGCCCAGAGCTTCCGCCATGATCTGCATCGTGGAAGCAGTACCCATGAAGGAGCAGGCGCCGCAGGAAGGACAGGCGTGCTGCTTGTACCAGGTGAGCTGTTTCTCGTCGATCTCGCCCCGCTCGTATTGCGCAGAGTAGATTCCGATCTGTTCCAGAGTAAGCAGATCCGTCTTGATGTTCTGGATTTGTTCGCAAAGAGGATAGGCATCCATGACGCCGCCGGTAACTACGATCGAGGGCATATTTACCCGTCCGATCCCCATCAAATGGGCAGGCATACCCTTATCGCAGCTGGCCACAAAGATTCCGCCGTCAAAAGGAGTAGCCCCAGCATGGATTTCGATCATGTTGCAGATTGCATCCCGGCTGGCCAGGGAGTAATTGATGCCGTCATGTCCCTGTGCCATACCGTCGCAAATGTCGGTAGTAAAGTAGCGGGCCGCCTTACCGCCGTGCTCCCTCACGCCGGCCACCGCCTGCTCCACCAGGTCCAGCAGATGGGCACTGCCGGGATGACTGTCACCAAAGGTGCTTTCTACCATGATCTGTGGTTTGGACAAGTCTTCTGCGGTCCAACCCATTCCCATGCGAAGAGGGTCTTGCTCCGGTGCGATTGCTCGAATTTCCTGACTTATCATACTTCTCACTCCTAACTATTTTTAATTGTTTTTGCTTATTTCTGCTAAAAATATATGTTATATAAAATAATAAGTCAATGTATAAAATTATTTTCGGATATGAGCATAATTTTTAGCATATTTTACTGTTGAAATATCCGGTGGTGTTCAGACCACGCAAGCTGTTCCAACTGATCGTGGTCTGAACAATAAAAATAAGGCCGCAGCAACTTGTTGCTACGGCCTTAAGGGAAATAAGTTGATTTCCAGAATACCTACTTTATGGAAGTGTACTCCCCTCCACGAGAAATTGGATCGGTACGGAATCGATCACGGTTATAGATCAGATGCAAGTACATTGCATCAAAGGCAGCTGCACCGTCATGGGCCCGAATTGCATTTAAAATCGCCCGATGAGTACGCATCGTCTCGTCGCGCAGTTGACCTCCAGTTTCAGCAATGAATACGCCAATAGACCCGTGGATGATTGGGAGGAGCTTTGGCATAATAATATTACCTCCGCAACGAGCGATACAGGTATGAAATTCCTGGTCTCTTTCTAAATGTGGCTCGTCTCTGCGAATCAGATCATCCACCGAACTACATAGATATTCCAGTTCAGAAATATCCTCCTCGGTCGCATTCTGCGCTGCAAGAGCAGCTGCCCGCGGCTCTATTAAAATACGAAACTCAAGCAAATCTTCCGCAAGCCTCTTTTTATCACGGATCAGGGTAAAACCCAATGGATCATCTGCTACGCCATGTTTGTAAGAGACAAATGTTCCAACACCACGTTTAACTTCCAGTATATTTCGAGCGCATAGTCGCTGCAGCGCTTCTCTCAAAGTGCTTCGGCCAACATGCAGGAGTTCTGCTAATTCACGTTCATTTGGCAGGCGCTCTCCATCACTTAGTCCTTCATTTCCAATATAGTCAATAATTTGCTCTATCGCTCCATCAACCGCTGAAGGCTTTTCATTCCCTTTATATTGATACATAAATCCCCCTCCTTTACACAGTATATACCAGTTTTTAAATCAGATAAAGCAAATTATAATAAAATTAGATATAATAATGTGATAACAGAAGATTGTTTTTGGCTTATCCTTCGCGGTGCATGAAAAAACAATTTCTTAACCGGTACCGGCACAGTCCAAATCCTGTTTCAGAACGCTCCATGATGGCCTCTGGGATCTGCTTGAGATACTTCCGCCCAAAGCTGGTGGTGCCGAAGTACGCGTCAAAGTTGGCCACCGGCAGCACCACCCAGTCGGAATCCTCCGGCTTGTTGGTAAAGTAGTAGGAGACCAGCGTCGTGACTATATCCAAAGGGACTCCCATGGGTGTAATGCTGCGGAGTTGTTCCACCAGCGTGGGCAGCAGCTCTGGTTCCTCTTTCCGGAGTGGCCCAAGCTCCAAAGCCTGGGCCAGAAAGCTGTCAAACCGCAATCCCCACTGCCCCTTGGTGGTGGGAGCGAACATAGGGATCTGCATCTGGATCACCTTGCCCCGCCAGGCCTGGTCAAAGCCTTTTTCAATGGCGGCACACTTCTTCTGGGCGCTGCTGGACACCTTCTCTGGATTTTTCCGCACGAAATCCACCACCCGATGTACATGCCTATGGAACCATCCGCTACCGTTTTCCTCCACAAGACCGGGAAACTCCCCATGGAGTTCTCTAAAATCACTGCCAAACTGCCACGCCTCCTGGGGCGTGGCTTTTTTGTTGTCCGGCACACTGCACCAGGCGCACAGACCCCGCTTGGCATAGTCGATTCGCTCCCGGGGCGCTTCAGCGGGGCTGCCATCCTCATTATGAAACAGAAATCCTCTTGCCAGGATGGTCAGCACCCGGTTGAGCCCCTCAAAATCCAGAATGGTGTCGAAGGTAAAGCGGCCCAGGTAGGTGGTGTCCTGCTTGTTCCGGGCGGTGTAGTCTACCGCACCAGCATAGTCCTGAAACTCCTTCCACTCATTCAGCATGATCTACCTCCAGAACATGTTCTTCGATGTGATCCGGCAGCAGGTCCCACAACAGGTTCCGCTTGCCCAGGGCCACCACATAGGGCACCGCCAGACTGGGTCGGATGATCTTATTCAGCAGCTTGCGGCAGACCTTGGACACCACAGCCCGCTCGTTGCCGCTGAAGGGGGCAGACAGATAGGCCTCCATCATCTTCTGGAAGGCCGGGGAGTCCACCGGGCGGCGGAGCTGCTTCCGTTCACGGGCTGCCGCCAGATCATCGATGTCGCAGACCAGATCTCCCAGCATACGGAACCCGCCATGACGGAAGTCGGTCAGGAGATCGTAGTAGTCCGCCGCCTCTGGCAGATTCTCCCGAAGAAACTCTTCTCTCTGATCTTCTGTCATCAGGTGCCACTGCCGGTCCACGATGGCCTTTCGCAGAGCAGCAATACGCTCCGGGGAAAGCTGCTGGAAGAAGGCGTACAGTTCGTCGCTGTCGTAGAGTTCTTCCTGTCCCCTGGCGTAGAGGATTCGGTCAATGTCTGTTTTCCGCTGCTGTCCCTTGGCGGGGGCGCGGCAGGCCCGGATGCGGGAGAGGCAGTGCTCGTAGTCCCACAGTAAGACAGAGACAGAGGAAAGAATATTTTCATCCAACTGCTGCTTCCAATTTCGCTCCCGGGCAAAAGCGAACAACTTTCCGTCCTTTGCTGGTTTCTCCTGGACCTTCGGCGTATTGCGTTCCAGTTGGCGGGCCAGCCAGGGCAAGCGCTCCACCGGGGAGTCCACCGTGTCCCAGTCGATCCCGGCAAAGAAGGTCTCTAAGCGCTCCCGGTGGGTGGGCTCGTACCAGGCGCGGCGGCGCTCCTCCGCACGCTCCAACAGATATTTGTACTGCAGGAAGGGAGTGCGTTTCACCTTTCGTCCGCCCAGAAATTCATCCAGGTTGGGCCGTACACCGGTCTTGGCCGCGTCGATCTCCAGCCCACTGTAGATGGCCAGGGCCTCCAAGTCCCGGCGGCACCGCTTGCGTTCCTCCGGGTCGGCGTGGTCGTTGTAGGCGATGACGCTGCGATCCAGGGCGGCGTTGCAGATCTGTCCGATGCGGGCAGCAAAGGTGTTCTCCACCGTCTGAAACCGGGCCTGCCAGTTGTTGGCGTCGGACTTGGCTGCTGATAGAGCGGGAATCTTCAGCAGGGGCAGGTTGGCATTGTTGGAGAGCTGCTGATGGACATCGTAGTCATAGTTCCGCTTCACACAGCGGTTGAGGATAGGGTCAGCAATGGTTTTGATGAGGTCGCCGTCATAATCCGCACCGCCCAGCCGCTCCGCTGCCAGACTGTCAGCAGACACCATGACCACATCGGTGAGGTGGCCCAGGTAGTGCTGCCGCAGCGTGTCTCCCTCTGGATACACCGACAGCTGCAATTCCTCGTTCCGGGCGATGTGGGGATTACGGAGAAGGGTGCAGCTGTCCTCATGGTCATAGGCCGCGCCAGGAGCAAAGAAGCTGTCCTCCGCAAAGAAATCTCCCATCACCTGATTACAGAAGTCCCGCTCACCGGGCAACTGGAATACACGGGGCGCGATCAACTGCCGCAGCAGCTCCAGCAGGTCGCCGGATAAGAATCGGTTGTCCCCTGGTACCAGCAGCCGCCCAACGGCGTAGCCTCGAAGGATCTTTCGGGCCTGACCGTCCAACTGTTCCGCGTAAATAGGCTCGCGGATAAACTTCGGGTTTTTCTCCAACACCCGGGCCATGATGTTCGCCCGGCTTCCCCTGGGCTGGCTCAGGCCCCGGCGAAAATATTCCTGCTGATATGCCTCGTTGGCACGAAAGTTATAGTAGGCCGTCTCGGTGGCCTTGGTCAGCCATTGCCGTGGATCATCCGCTGGACTGTGGTCCCAGCCCTCCGGCAGGTCGGCGGGGCGAAATTCCTCCGGCTGAATGGAGAGGGTGGAGAGAAATTGATAATTGAGTTCTACCAGTTTCTCTGGCTCCGTCTTACTCAGGTTGGTGATGTACAGGGCGTGGTTGTAGTCCCGAAAGGCGTCCCAGTAGTCCTCCCAGGTCATACCGTTCTCCCGCAGCCATCCGTATGCCTTGAACTGACTGCGGGTGAGAATGATGTCCACACTGCGGACGGGGTGTGTCTTGCCCCAGATATCCACGATGGTCTGGGTGCCACTGCGCTTCAAAAAGTCCTTGAAATCCACCTGATGGAGCATCCCCTTGATGTATGGCATCCGAATCTGGAAGGAGGTGTGTATATGGCTGCCGCAGCAGGCCTTGTCCACCACCTGGGCGTACTCTTTGGAGATGAGGCCCACGCCGTCAAAGCAGGTGATGTCCAGATCTTCCAGTGTATCTGCCCGGTAGAAGGTTCCCGGCTCTCTGTCTTCCCGCAGGGTGATGACAGGGGCTCGCTCCACTCTCTTGGTTGGATTGTCTATGACGATGACCCGGTGATTTTTGTCAATGCGGATGCCGTCCACCCGGGTTCCGCTGGAGAACATGAGACCATTGTAGGCGTAGAGTTTACTGAGTTGGCAGCGATCCAGTTCCATGTTCAGCATGATCCGCTGGCGCATTGGCTCATACAGATCCCCCCGGATGAAGGAGAGGCGGGACTGACGGCTCATGCTGGCGGAGCGCTCAAAGGCCACATAGCGGTGTGGGCCGCTGCCAAAATCCAGAGTGATCCCCTCTGGACGAAACATATCTCTGGCTTTCTCTCGGCGGGCCTGCTGCGTCTTTCCGGTTCCACGCCGGTCGAAGATCCCGGCGAAGTCCATATAGAACAGCACATCGGAAAGCGCTGTGACTTTCTCATCGCTACGCTCTCGCCAGTCCTTCCCGTGAAGTTGGTACATCAGCTGGTGGAACATGGCGCAGCTGTCCTGTTCGTGCTTGGCGCCCGGTACCTTGCAGTGTTCGGTGGCGCTGCGGTTCAGGGTAAAGGTGTAAATGCCGTCTTTCTCCGCGGCATAGCTCATCACTGCCCGGGCAGAGAGTTCGTAGATCTGATAGGTCGCCATGGGCTCACCTCCGTTTGCTCTATTCTACCACAAACCATTTCAAAGTCAAAATGAATACTACTCCCACTTCTTTTGAGGCGGGAGATTTTTTGTATTCAAATCTTTGAACTGGAGGAAACGAATATGCACAACAAAATGAACCATCCCCTGATCACAGTGGACGGCAAGACCCTGATGGATCGTCCGCTGGAACCGCCCAATTTTGTGGTGGATACCCTGATCTCTCAGGGTCTGCACATCCTGGCTGGCTCACCAAAGGTGGGCAAGTCCTGGCTTGCTCTATGGCTGGCGGTGACAGTTGCCAAGGGAGAACCGGTCTGGAACATGACCACCAAGCAGGGCACCACCCTCTATCTCTGTCTGGAGGATTCCGTCCTCCGCATCCAGAATCGACTCTTTGAAATCACTGAGGATGCACCAGACAGCGTCCACTTCTGCACGGAGTGCGCCCTCATCGGCCAAGGGTTGGAGGAACAGGTGGACACATTCCTTGCCGCACACCCCGACACCATGCTGGTCATCATCGACACCCTGCAGATGGTCCGTCCGATCCACGACGCTACCTATGCCAATGACTACCGGGATCTGTCGGTGCTGAAGCGGTTGGCGGACAAGCACGGCATTGCCATCCTGCTCATCCACCATCTGCGGAAAGAAAAGGCGGAAGATGTGTTCCACCGGATCTCCGGGACCACTGCCATCAGCGGCGCAGTGGATTCCAGCTTCACGCTGGTGGAAGAAAAGCGGGGCAGCGGCAGGGCCAGACTGACCTGCGTGGGCCGGGACATCGAATACCGAGAGCTGGAGCTTCGTCGCAGCGAGGAAAATGTGTGGGAGCTGGTTTCGGACAGCAGAGAAGAACCCGTGCTGCGTGAGGAGCGGATCGTCGTTCTTCTCTCTGCATTTATGAGCACCAGAACAATATTTATCGGCACTCCCACGGAGCTCTCCGAAAAGATCGACCCTGATAAGTCTGAAGGGGTAACGCCCAAAAAGATTTCAAGGCTGATCCTGCAAAGCGTTGAGGCCCTAAGGAAGAATGGAATTCAGGCGACGGTTCGCCGCAGCAATGGAAAACGAGTAATTGAGCTACGCCGTGCCGATAGTGTCGATTTGGAGGGTGCCGGAGAAATCGTTCCTATCGACCCTGTCGGGGCGCTGTGCGGCGATTTGCGGGCAGTTTCCAGGTGCGGCGAGTAAACTCCCGCAAGGCAAAAGAAACGCCGTGTTGGGCCGCTTGTGGCCGAAGGAGGAGTGCGGGTGTTCGGCGCGGGAGAATCACCTCCTTGGAGGTGGCCAGCATCGCGTTTGTCTGGTCTGCGGCAACGCCGCTGCCCGACTTCCGCATGAATTCCGGGCAGAAGCCCGGGCCCACTTTATCTACGATTTGGAGGAAACGACATGAAAAAAGATGTTAAATTCAGCACCCGCATGGCGTCCACAGACCGGGAGGCCATCAAGGAGTTGGCGAAGCAGTCCGGGATGTCCATGAGCGACTACGTCACTGCCTGCTGCCTGGGAAAGCAGGTGGTGGTCATCGACGGCCTGAAAGAAGTGCTGAAGGAGCTGAAGTCCATCGGCAGAAATCTGAACCAGCTCGTCACCCTGGCGCACATGGGACGAGTGACCGTGATCGATCTGGAAAGTGTATGTCGGGCGTTCTCTGAACTCTGTGGTGCCGTTCGGATGATCCTTGAACGAAAGCGCTGGTAAGCTATGGCTATCATCAGCTTCACAAACTACAAGCGGGGCCAGACCACCGGATGCATGAGCGCCGTGATGCGGTATACCATGCAGGATAAAAAGACCGAGTTCGAGGGGCAGCAGTTGGTCACAGGTATCAACTGTCAGCCGGAATCTGTCTACGCGGATTTCATGACCACCAAGCGGCTCTACCACAAGACGGACGGTGTACTGTTCTATCACATGGTACAGAGCTTCCCGAAAGGCGAAGCAGTCGACCCGGTCACCGCTCACGCGGCCGCGCTGAAGCTGGCCGAGTACTATGAGGGATACGAAGTTCTGGTCTGCACCCACACAGACCGTGAGCACATCCATTCCCACTTCCTCATCAACTCGGTCAATTTCGATACCGGACGGAAACTGCATATCGCAAAGGAGCAGCTCCAGGAACTGCGGCAACGCAACGACATGGTCTGCAAGGAGTTTTCACTTCCTGTATTTCAACCCAGGGAACAAAAGCAGAAAACAAAGACTATGACCATCGGAGAGTATCACACGGCGGCCCGCGGTCAGAGCAAGAAGCTGCAGCTCATGAATATCATCAATGACTGTATGCGCCACGCTTCCAACCGCGAGGAGTTCATTGCGCTGATGGAGAGCGAGGGCTACAAGGTTCGCTGGGAAAAGTCCCGAAAGAATATCACCTATACCACGCCGAGTGGCTGGCAGTGTCGGGACCGTTTGCTGTTCGGTGACAAATATCTAAAGGAGAACATGGAATATGAATTCAGGATCAGAGAAGAAATTATCTATGGACGAGCTCATGGCCCTGAACCGGCCCGAGCCTTCACCGCAGCCGACAGCGCAGGAGTCGAGTTCACCGATCACGCCCATTGTCATCCAGTGTCCGTTGCCGGAGGCTCTGACGATGCTGACACAGAAGACAGAATCCATCGGGTGGGAAGTGCATGGAATGCGGGAGTATATTCCGAACCTGAGATCACACACAGACCTGACAGCGGTGCAGAACAGCATGGCGGAGATCCAGAAATCGTTGACGGAGATGACCACTCTGCTGGAACAGGCTGGGAAGAAGAAAGAAAAGCATTCCTGCAAATGGCTGGACTGGCTTCCGGACTTCGACCTGATCGTAGTGGCCAAATGGATCGTACTGGTACTGCTCATCGTGGCGGCACTGCTGGGGATGGGGTATGGCACAGCGACAGTGGTCAGCAACATCCGCAACCTGTTTCTATGAAGCCGCTCCACGCTGGACTGTATGGTCTGGCGGTAACTGGAGCGTTACTGGATGATGGTAACGAAGATGTCGAGGAACGTTACCGCCGTATCCAGGCAGAACAGGAAGCCAAAAATATCGGCGCTGTCATCGGACTGGTGGCCGGCGTAGCCATGGTGCTCACACAGGATGAGCAATCATCTACAGAACAGCAGTGGACCGAAGATCAGCAGGCAGAACAAACACAGCAGCAGACCATGTAACGGTCTGCTATTTTTGTTGCCTGACTGTAGCGTCAGGGGAAAGGAACGATATGGCGTATAAATTCAAATACAATGAGCGTCCCCGCTCCTACAGTGAAGAAAAGCATGGAGATGAGGATATTCCCTCTGCCAAGGCAGTGCGGGATACCGCAGTGGAAAAAAGGGACGGCAAGATTATAAAAAGCCGCCGACAGCATGTATGCGGCAGAGAGTACATTGTGTTCGCGGAATTCAGTTTCGGAGGAACGCAATCTACGGTCGATCTTATGAAACAGGTCATCGACCTGGAGCAGGACGCAAAAAATATTTCCGCCTGAAAAACAGGTTCGCATAGACAAACAAACCGATTGAGGGTATTGTATGGTTGCAATCTCTCAATCGGTTTGGCGTTTTATGAAGGAGGTCAATATGTTACAGCCAAACCAAAAGATCACGGCGCTCTATTGCCGTCTGTCCCGAGATGATAATCTGGAGGGCGACTCCAACAGTATCCAGAACCAAAAACTTATCCTGCAAAAGTACGCCGATGAGAATGGGTTCCAGAACACCAGATTTTATGTGGACGATGGCTATTCCGGCGCGAATTTCAATCGCCCAGCCTTTGAACAGATGATGGATGACATGAGCAACGGCGACATCGCCGTCATCATCACAAAGGATCTTTCCCGCCTTGGAAGAAACCAACTGCACACCGGTCTTTATATCGAGGAGATATTCCCTTCCAATGATGTGCGCTACATCGCTGTCAACGACAATGTTGACACCAAGTATGAAAACAGCAACGAGCTGATGCCTTTCAAGAATTTGTTCAATGAGTGGCACGTGCGGGACTGCAGCCGCAAGGTGCGGAATGTAGTGAACGCCAAGGCACAGCGGGGAATCCGGGTGGGGACACGAGCTCCTTACGGCTACCGCAAGGGTGCAACCAAGGACTCTCCTCTGTTGGTGGATGAGGAGGCGGCGGCTGTCGTCAAACGCATCTTCGCCATGTGCGCCGGCGGAATGGGACCAGCCCAGATTGCAAAGCAGCTCAAGAAAGAATGCATCTACAGTCCATCCATGTACGCCTATACGAAATTCGGCACATCCCATTCCGGGCTGAATGCAGAGCGGCCCTACAACTGGACTGGCGACATGGTGGCGGATATGCTTCAGAACATGGTCTACCTTGGGCACACGGTCAACCTTCGCTACAGCACCAAGTCCTACAAGGACAAAAAACGATGTGAACGCCCCAAATCAGAGTGGCTTATCTTTGAGAATACTCATGAAGAGCTGGTGGATCAGGAAATCTGGGATATCGTACAGGAGGTGCGATCTCATAAGCGCCGCCGCACGAATATGGATGAGCAGAATATGTTCTCTGGATTGGTGTATTGTGCGGACTGCAGTAAGCCCATGGTATTGCACCGGGCGCACACCATGAAGCCGGAACAGAATCATTTCACCTGCCGCACCTACAAGAAGGACGGGGCAGAAGTGTGTAGCGCTCACTATATCCGGGAAGTGGCACTGAAGGAAATCGTGCTGGAAACAATCCGCAGAGCCACAGAGTTTGCCAGGAGCGACCCGGAGCGGTTCGCCGCATATATTCAGCAAAAGCAATCTACTGAGGTGGCAAAGGAGATCCGGGGGTTGGAACGGGAATTGTCCACGATGCGGAAACGGGATGGCGAACTGGATGTAGTGTTCAAGCGGATGTATGAGGACAGCGCCTTGGGACGGGTGAGCAATGAGCAGTTCCGTTTGCTGTCTGAGGCATACTCCAAGGAGAAAGCGCAGCTGGCCGAAGCCATCCCTGCCACGGAGGAGCGCCTGGAGAAACTACGCAGTAGCATGGCCAACGCCAAGAACTTCATCGCCAAGGCCAGAAAGTTCACCGACATGACGGAACTGACCCCGGAACTGCTCCGCACCTTTGTGGCGAAAATCATCGTGTATGAGAAAGAGGTCAAATACTCCAAGCACGCACCGCAGAAGATCCACATCTGTTTTTGGGACTTCAACCTCAACGAGACAGACGATATGCTTCTATGCGGAGAGACAACAGAAAAGGCACCGGCGTTTATGAGGACTTGATTTTGGGCAATTCCGCCAATTTCGCCGACTTAAACAAATTGATTTTATTCGGAGAGGCCGTATTTTGCATGATTTCCGCCTTTCTGCATGTTCCACC
>OGWU01001427.1_pt1 | contig 13650 bp, 11 predicted proteins | sample 1576071 | NCBI WGS metagenome assembly OGWU01 (sample SAMEA3541582, study PRJEB24748) | human gut metagenome | biome: human gut; feature: human-associated habitat; material: faeces | place: China | collected 2012
CAAGCTGTGCGTTGGACCGCTGCCTGGAGCAGGTACGCGAGATGAGCGGCTGGGAGCAGAAATTCCCGCTGCAGCAGCTGCCTGACGGCAAGGTACGCACAATGGGCGTGGCTATTGCGATGCAGGGCAGCTCCATTCCTTACTGCGACGTCGGCGGTGCTACCCTCAAAATTAACGACGAGGGACATTACACACTGCTGATCGGTGCTGCCGATATGGGCACCGGCTGCGATACCGTTCTGGCGCAGATGGCAGCAGAGGTTCTGGAATGTGATTACGATAACATTACCGTATTCGGTGCGGATACCGACGCGTCTCCCTATGACTCCGGTTCCTACGCATCCAGTACAACATATATTACCGGCAAGGCCGTAGAAATCTGTGCACAGCGTTTGCGTGGTAAAATTTGCCAATTAGGCGCACGCCTGCTGGAATGCGGCACGGATCAGGTTGTCTTTGACGGACGCGAGGTGCGTGATACCGTCAGCGACAAGCCTCTTTGATATTGCCACCGCTTCTATGGTGAATAACGATATCGCTTTGGAAGAAACCGTGGAGCAGAACAGTGTACTGTCCCCGCCGCCGTTTATGGCAGGTGTAGCCGAGGTAGAAACCGATTTGCTGACAGGCGAGGCACAGGTAGTGAACTTCTATGCATCTGTTGACTGCGGTACTCCTGTTAACCCGCATCTGGCGAAGGTGCAGACCGGGGGCGGCATTTTGCAGGGCATCGGCATGGCGCTGACCGAGAATGTGACCTACAATGACCGCGGCATGCCGCGCGAAAGCTCCCTGATGCAGTACAAGATCCCCTGCCGCACTGATATTGGACATATTGACGTAAGTTTTGAGAGCAGCTACGAGGGCACCGGCCCGTTTGGCGCAAAGTCCATCGGTGAGGTCGTCATCAACACCCCGCTGCCCGCCGTGGCCGATGCGATCTACCACGCCACCCACAAGCGGTTCTATGAGCTGCCCATCACCCGCGAGCAGATCGCGCTGGCCGGGCAGTAAAAGGTGAAAGCTCGTTGAAACGACAAGTTTCAACGAGCTTTTTTCTACCTTATGGCAAAAGTGGTAACAAGCTGGTAACTTTGCCCCTGAAACTGCCCCCAAAACGGCAAAATGACTGCGCCCGGGCGCTCAGCCTGTCGAAAAACCTCCCTCTGCGAGACAGACTCCCCCGATACGGGGGAGGTGGCGCTTGCGCCAGAGGGGGAGCGGTGGCCCGGAGGGCCGGAGGGAGAGAATCCTGCCATTGCCCCAAGCTACAGACGATGGCGAAGCTCTCTCCCCCAGCCGCTGCGGCGGCAGCCCCCTCTCAGAGGGGGCCAAGGGGAAAACGGCATACATACAAGAAGGAGAAATACTATGTTCAAAAAATTCGCAGCATTGGCTGCTGCGGCTGCGCTCAGTCTGGGTGTTATGACCGGCTGCGGCGCGTCCGGCACCACCGCCGACTCCACCGGCTACAGCGCCGAGAATCCGCTGGTGCTGACTCTGGCCCACGGCCTGTCCGAGACCCACACTGTCCACATCGCCATGACCCAGTTCGCGGACGAGGTCGCTGAAAAGACCGATGGCCGCATCCAGGTCAAGATCTTCCCCAACGGCCAGCTCGGCAGCGAAAACGAGAACCTTGAGCAGCTGCAGGCCGGCGTTATCGCCATGACCAAGGTTTCTGCACCCGGTCTGGCTACCTACAACGATGCCTTCAACACCTTCGGCCTGCCCTATATCTTCAACGATACCGATGACTTCTACCATGTCATGGACTCGCAGGAGATGCAGGACTTCTTCCTCTCCACCGGTGACGACGGCTTTGTCACGCTGACCTATTACACCTCCGGCGCACGCTCCTTCTACACGAAGGATCGCGCCATCCGCACGCCCGCCGACCTGAAGGGCCTGAAGATCCGCGTGCAGGATATGAAGAGCCAGACCGACATGATGAGCTATCTGGGCGGCATTCCCGTCGCCATGTCCTACGGTGACGTTTACACCTCGCTGCAGACCGGCATCATTGACGGCACCGAGAACAACGAGACCGCCCTGACCACCGGCAAGCACGGCGAGGTCTGCAAGGTCTACTCGGTGGATCAGCACGCCATGATCCCCGACGTCCTCATCATGAGTGAGAAGGTCTGGGAGACCATCAGCCCCGAGGATCAGGAAATCATTCTGGAGGCCGCCCACGATTCCACCGATGCCCACAAGGTCATGTGGGACACCGCTGTGGAGGAGGCCGTCAAGGAAGCACAGGAGACGATGGGCGTTGAGTTCGTCTATGACGTCGACAAGGAAGCCTTCCGCGAGGCAACCCAGCCCATGATCGAAGCCTACGAGGAGCAGTATCCCGGCGTCAAGACGCTGCTGGATACCATCGACGCCGCAAGAGGGGAGGAGTAAGCCATGAAAAACACCTTTGCTGCCATCAAATTCTGGATGGACAAAATTTTGAGCATTGCCTGCGCCGTACTGCTTACCTTTATGACGGTGCTGGTTCTGATTCAGGTTTTCTCCCGCTATATCCTCAACAGCCCCGTGGCTTTCACCGAGGAGCTTGTCCGCTACAGCCTGATCTGGACCGGCTTCATCGGCGCGGCCTACGCCTTCTCCACCCGGGAGCACATGTCCCTGACCCTCATCCGCGACAAATTCACCGGCAAGGCGCACACCGCCCTGCTGGTGGTCATCGATGGTCTGATTTTGCTGATGGCCATCTTCGTATTCACTATCGGCGGCTTTAAGCTGGCTGTCTCTGCCAGCCGCGAGTTCTCGGCCCTGCTGGGTATTCCCCGCAGCCTGGTTTACTCCATCGCCCCGATTTCCGGCGTGTTCATCGTCCTGGCGCAGATCATCAACATCTATGAGGATGTCACCGGCGAAAAAGTTGAATCCAAGGAGGGTGCAGACAAATGAGTATCACCATGACCACCGTTATCCTGTTCGCCGTGTTCGGCGTGCTGCTGTTCCTCGGCGTGCCTATCTCCATCAGCATTGTGGCGTCGTCTATCGTGACCGCCATGTCCACCCTGTCCTGGGACCAGATCACCTTTATCACGATGCAGAAGATGAACTCCGGCGTGGAGAGCTTCTCGCTGCTTGCTGTGCCCCTGTTCATCCTGGCCGGCAACATCATGAACAACGGCGGTATTGCCAAGCGCCTGGTCAACTTTGCCCAGCTGTTCGTCGGCAAGATCCCCGGCTCCATGGCGCAGGCCAACATCCTGGGCAACATGCTGTTCGGTGCGCTGTCCGGCTCCTCCGTTGCTGCCGCATCCGCCATGGGCGGCTGCATCAGCCCCATTGAGGAAGAAAACGGCTACGACCCCGCCTACTCCGCCGCCGCCAACATTGCCTCCGCCCCCACCGGCCTGCTGATTCCCCCGACGTCTGCCTTCATTGTCTACTCCACCGTCGCGGGCGGTGTCTCCATCTCCACGCTGTTCATGGCCGGTTACATTCCCGGCATCCTGATGGGCCTGTGCTGCATGGTCGTTGCGTTCATCGGCGCAAAAAAGGCTGGCATGAAAGCCACCGGCATTGACCACAGCCAGAGCATTGCCAAGACCGTCTGGGACGCCGTGCCGTCTCTGCTGCTGATCGTCATTGTCATCGGCGGCATCGTCTCCGGTATCTTCACCGCCACTGAGGGCGCAGGTGTCGCGGTTCTCTACTGCCTGATTCTTTCCATCGTCTATAAGAGCATCGACTTCAAAGGCTTCCTCGGCATCCTGCTCAACTCCGCCAAAACGTCCGGCATCATCCTGTTCCTGATTTCTGCCTCCTCTGCCATGTCCTTCGTTATGGCCTACTCCGGCATCCCGGCAGCCATCTCCAACGGCCTGATGAGCCTGACTGAAAACAAGTACATCATCTTCCTGCTCATGAACATCATCCTGCTGGTCATCGGCATGTTCATGGACATCACCCCGGCCATCCTGATTTTCACCCCGATCTTCCTGCCCATCGCCACCAGCTTTGGCATGACGGAGATCCAGTTCGGCGTTATGCTGATCTTCAATATGTGCCTGGGCAACATCACCCCGCCGGTCGGCTCGGTTCTGTTCGTCGGCTGCGGCATTGGTCATGTCTCCATCGAGCAGGTCACGTCCAAGCTGATCCCCTACTTTGTGGCACTGGTTGCCGCCCTGTTGGCCGTCACCTACATCCCGGCTCTGTCTCTGGGCCTGCCCAGCCTGATGGGCCTGATTTAAATATTGGCTGATTAAAATAGTACAGCCCCCGCCAAGCTCTATGAGTTTCTGGCGGGGGCTGTGCTGCTTTTTTATTCCTTCGATTTTTTATATGCCGTCTCCCAAATCTCCATTGCATCCATGATGGGACGCATGGATTCGCCTAAGTCGGAGAGAGCGTATTCCACCCGCGGCGGCACTTCGGGATAGACGGTACAGGTAATGATCCCATCTACGGCGGCTGCAACTGCGGCAGCTGCCACCTGAAATATCTTGGAAAAATTGGACGATTCGCTCGTAAAAGGTTGACGCGGCTGCGTTCGGGGGTATATCATACTTGTATAGATCTTTGCGCGGAGGGAGGAACGCACGATGATCCGAATCGGCATTGTGGACGATGAAAAACAAGAAAGAGACCAACTGAAACAGGCACTGGCGCGGTTTGGCGCGGAGAACGGCACAGAACTGAACGTACAGGAGTTCGACTGTGCGGCAGTCTATCTGGCGGCGCAAGACCGTGATTTTGATATTTTATATCTGGACATTGATATGCCGCAGATGTCCGGCATGGAACTGGCCGAAAAAATCCGGGAGACAGATCAAGACGTCATCCTCATTTTTTGCACGAATTTGCAGCAATTCGCGCTGAACGGGTACAGTGTCGGGGCGCTGGGCTTTATTGTAAAGCCGATACAGTGGTACTCCTTCCATATGTATCTGACGCGGGCGCTGAAGGTGCTGCAAAAGCGCGCCGGTCAAAAGACTGCGCCGCCGCACATTGTCGTCAAGGACGGCGCCGTGACGCGGCTGCTGGATGCAGCGGAAATCGCCTATGTGGAGGTGCGCCAGCACGACCTGCTGTACAACCTGTGCGGCGGGGACGGTAAGACCGAGATCATCAAAAACCGCGGTTCGATGCAGGAAATCGCGGCGCAGCTGACGCCCTACGGCTTTGTGCGATGCAGCGCCAGTTATCTTGTGAACCTGCGCTGTATCACGGCGGTAAGCCGTATGAATGTCTATATCGGCGGGGCGGCACTGCCCATCGGGCGCACCTACGAGGACGCCTTCACCGAAGCATTCTCCCGATATATGGCAAAAAAGGAGTGGGAAGACCCGTGCCGGTCATAAATTGGATACTGAACCAGCAAATCCAGCTGGGTATGATTCTGTGCGCTGGCCTGTTTGTCCCGTGGGGGCAGCGCCGCAGCTGCTTCGTTCCGCGGTTGGCGGCGGGTGTATGGGCCTTTCTTGCGCTGACGGACACCCTGGCATTCCTGCCGCTTTGGGCAAAATTGCTGCTGTATACGACGCTGCTGTTTGACCTGATATGGGTCAGCTTTGACTGCAGCCCGCTGCACGCCCTGTTTTATACAACCTGTGCCTACGCGGTGCAGCACATTGCCAGTAAGCTGGCCTATATGCCCATTGTTTGGCTGGTTCAGCATGGGCGCACGGACAGGCTCGATCCCTTTTTCATTCTGCTTTTCAGCAACCTTGTGGTCTGTCTGGTCATCTACCGGCTGCTCACCCTGCGCATCCGGCGCGGGCGCCTGCTGTTTGACAATGTCAAGACTGTGCTTTACTCCGGCTTTTTCCTGATTGCCGCGGTCTACCTGAGTGTTGTGCTGGAGGATGTCCTGGACAGCAGCGCAGAGTCCTACCTGACCGCCTATCTGGCGCTGAATGCGTTCTGCATCCTGTTTGCCATCACGATTCTGGCGCTGGAATTTTCAAATTGCAGCATCAAGAGTCTGGAACACGAAAATGAAATGCTGGCGCAGCTGCTGGAATGTGACAAGCAGCAGTATGAGCAGGCAAAAAAAGACATGGAAAAAATCAACATCCGCTACCATGACCTGAAACAGCAGTATTCCCGCGCCACGGATGAGGAACGCGCCCGTCTGGAAGAAGAGATGAACAACCTGAACCTGCGCTATTTCACCGGGAATAAGGCGCTGGACATCACACTGACCCAAAAGTCGGCACTCTGCGGGCAGGCAGGTATTCAGCTGGTCTGCTCGGCAGACGGCAGCTGTCTGGAGAATATGAAGCACTACCACATTTACTCCCTGCTGGGCAATGCGCTGGACAATGCCATTGAGTGTCTGACGCAGGTAAGCGATGCGTCTAAGCGGGTCATCACACTGGACATCAGCCGCTGCCGTGACATGGCGGTCATCCGCGTGCAGAACTACACCCCCGCACCGCCGACGCTGCGGGACGGCGCTATCGTCACAACCAAGCAGGATACCGAGGAGCATGGCTACGGCATAAAAAGCATCAAAAGCATTGCCGAGCTGTACGGCGGCACGGCAGACTGCTTTGTGGAGGACTCGATTTTTTACCTGGTGGTCACCTTCCCCTGCGGGAAAAGCCAAAAAGAAACTGCATAACCCAAAAGCGACTGCCGAAAGGCGGTCGCTTTTCTTCTTTGTCATTTGTGCCGTGTTTTTTGACGTTTACGCCAACTGCATTGACCCGGTCAACACTTCCCTTTATGATAGCTTTGTGAAAAAGATACGAAAGGCTTCTGCAAAAGGGAAATGCGCAGCCCTTGGCAGCAAGCGCATCGTATCATTCATCTGTGACAGTTTAGGAAGGAGAAAAACCTATGGCACAAAAGGAAACCTCAAGCAAGTCCCGCCGTTGGCTGGGCTTGTCCGGCGCGGCTGTGCTGGTGGCCAACCTTGTCCTGACCGGAACGACTATTGCGTTCCAGCAGGAAGGCGAAGTCAACCATGCACTCGGCATCGAAGGCGCTGGCGCATCTTACGGCGGCACGGAGTTCTCCGCTGACGGCACCCTGTCTGACGCAAGCTACGCAAAGTACATCGAAGCCGCTTATCAGTTCTGTGAGCAGGAGGAGGAAGAGGGCAGCGTGCTGCTCTACAACCGCAACAACGCCCTGCCGCTTTCCGAGTCTGAGCGCAACGTCACGGTCTTTGGCCGCGGCAGCATCGACCCGGTGTTCCGCAGCACGGCAGGCGGTTCCTCCACGAACCCGGATTACCAGAAAACCCCCGTTGACGCCCTGCAGGATGCCGGCTTCAACGTGAACCAAACCGTGCTGGACGCCTACGCTTCCGCCGCCGCGCCGAAAGAAAGAAGCGTTTCCAGCGTGGGCGAATATGACCCGGCGCTGTTCACCAGCAGCGTCACCGACTCGTTTGCGTCCTACGGCGATGTCGCGTTTGTTACGCTGTCCCGCTTTGCCACCGAAGGCAACGACCTTGCGATGGTCAACGATGAGGGCAAGCGTATGCTGGAGCTGGACGACAACGAGAAGGCGATCTTCCAGAAAATCAAGGACTCCGGCAAATTCAAGAAAACCGTCGTCCTGCTGAACTCCGTCTTTGCGATGGAGATGGACTGGCTGGACGAGTACAATGTTGACGCCGTGCTGTGGGTCGGCAACCCCGGCTTCTACGGTATGCCCGGCGCCATCCGCGTTGTGACCGGTGAGGTCAACCCCTCCGGTCACACCACCGCCACCTTTGCCGCTAACTCCCTGTCCGCGCCCAGCGCCGAAAACTTCGGTCTGCACGCCTACAACTACGGCAGCAAAACGCCCCGCGCGGCAGGCGACAGCTTTGTCAGCTATAACGAAGGCATCTACGTCGGCTACCGCTACTACGAGACCCGCTACGAGGACACCATCCTCGGTCAGGGCAACGCCGATTCCACGGTTGGCACCAAAGCCTCGACCGACGGCTGGAACTACGCCGAGGAGGTCTGCTTCCCCTTCGGCTACGGTCTGTCCTACACGAACTATGAGTACAACCTTGACAAACTGGACTACAACAGCGACACCGACACCTTTACGGCGACCGTCACGGTGAGCAATACCGGCGACAGGGACGGCAAGGCTACGGTGGAGCTGTACGCACAGACCCCCTACACCGACTACGACAAGCAGAACAACGTCGAAAAGTCCTCGATCCAGCTGCTGGGCTATGACAAAATCGATGTGGCCGCAGGTGCATCCGAGACTGTCACGGTCGATGTGCCCGGCTACTTCCTCGCGTCCTATGACGCCAACGGCGCAAAGGGCTACATCCTCGATGCGGGCGATTACTACTTCGCCGTCGGCAACGGCGCACACGAGGCACTGAACAATGTGCTGGCCGCCAAGTGCGGTGACGCCGTTGCGGGCAAGCTGATCGATCAGGACGGCAATGTCGTCACCGGCAACACTGCCGCCGTGGCCACCTGGACCGCCCCCAACACCGAGGTCGATACCCAAAAGTACCGCAACTCCCGTTACAACAGCGATGTGGAAGTCACGAACACCTTCGACGACGCTGATGTGAACTACTGGGCGAACGACGACGAAAAAATCACCTACCTGTCCCGCAGCGCGTGGGATACGACCTACCCCACCACGCTGGAGACCCTGACGGTCAACGATAAGCTGTACAACGGTCTGAATATGCAGACCTACGTCAAGGCAGCCGATGCCAAGAGCGTTTCCGACTTCAACCTCGGCGTGGAGCTGGATGAGAAGATCAACTTCAGCGATATGATCGGCGTCGCCTTCGACGACCCGAAGTGGAACGACTTCCTTTCTCAGCTGACGCTGAGCGATCTGCTCATCAACATGGGCGACTCCAAGGGCATCAAGGCTGTCAAGGCTGTCAACAAGCCCGGCTGCACCATCGTCGATGGTCCCGAGGGCATGAACGGTCAGTTTAAGTACGGAGACCGCCGCAACTGCACCGGCTGGGCTACGCTGCCTATCGTCGGCGCAACCTGGAACCACGATGTGCAGACCCGCTTTGGCGAGATGTACGGCGAGGATGCGCTGTATGCGTCCATCCCCATCGCCTACGCGCCCGGCGCGGACACCCTGCGCTCTCCCTACTCTGGTCGTACCTCTGAGTATTTCTCCGAGGACGGCGTTCTCAGCTACTATGCTGCCAAGGCTGTTTCCCACGGTATGCGCAACAAGGGTCTGATCGGCACGGTCAAGCACTTCTTCCTGAACGAGCAGGAAGCCGGTCGTCAGGGCATCTCCACCTTTGCGAACGAGCAGTCCATCCGCGAGATCTATATGCGCGCCTTTGAGGGTTCTCTGGCTGAGGGCGATTCTCTCGGCGTTATGACCGCTTACAACCGTATCGGCGTTATGTACGCTGCCGCCAACCAGGGCATCCAGCACATCCTGCGCGACGAGTGGAACTACGGCGGCTACATCATCGACGATGCGCTGACCGCGTCCGAGTATTCCTCCGCCCCCGAAATGCTGATGGCAGGCAACAACATCTTCTGCCTGGATACCGCCCGCCCGAACGAAATCGAGAAGCTGATCACCAGCACCGATGACGGCGACCTGCTGCAGAAGGTCATTGACTCCAACCATTATCTGTACTACATCATGCTGCAGTCCTCTATGGGCGGCTCCGGCGCGGAGGACGTTGTCGTTTCCGACGCAGCCCCGTGGTGGCAGACGACCCTGCGCGCTCTCGATGCTGTGTTCTGCGCACTGGCCGTTGCCGCTGTCGTGATGTATGTGCTGCACACCTACACGGACGTTTTCTCCGAGGAAAAGCGGAAGAATCGTGCCGCCAAAAAGAATTGATGGAGGTGGAACCTGATGAATAAAGGCTTGAAAAATAAAGGGCTGGGCAGCTGGTTCTGCCTTGCCGCAGCGCTGGTCGCGCTGATCACCGGCATTGTATTCCTGTTCACACAGGCCACGGCCGCCCCTCTGGGTCACTCCGGCACGATGCCCGGCGTGGTGCTGCTGGTCGGCGCTGCCGCTTCGCTCGTTTTCTTCTTTGTTTCCGTTCCGTTCAGCGCACTGATTCAGGCGGTCATTTATAACATTGCCCTGTATCTTGTCGTTGTGCAGTTGTATTTCGTCTTTGCCGACGTCATCAACCATGTCACCTTTGCGGGCGGCAACGCCGGTCTGTGCGTGTTTTATATGGTCGGCACGTTCATTGCCTGCCTGCTCAGCGTGATTGCCTGCTTCTGCAAGCAGACGAAAACCGGCGAGGCAAAAGCCACCGGAAAACAGTTTGCTGCCGCCGGTGCGGTGGTTGTGGTCGCTGCGGTCTGCGTGGGCTGTTTCTCCCTGCAGAGCAGCAGCCTGCCCTCGAACGGCGATGCGGAGGTTGCCCCCGATGCGGCGCAGACTTCTGCCGATGGTCCCGTTATGAACTACAACGACAACGAGTTCACCTCCAAGACGCTGGATGACCTTGTTGCCATCCCGCAGGAAACCTGGGAAGCCAAGGAGCCGAACGGGGAAGTCGCCTACTTCTTCGAGGGTCAGTACACCGAGGGCTTCAGCACCATCGTGGATCCGGCGTGTCTTGATATGTACTGCTACACCGACGGTTCGATGTGGGGTTCCTTCAGCGGTCCCAGCACCTCCGTGGGCGGCGACTCTATCTCCCATGTTTACGGCTACTGGTACAACTACGATGAAAACGGAGAGAAGAACTTCGTCATTCATCTGCTGGGCAATCAGGACGCCGACGGCACCGTGCGCCCCACCGATGTGGATGGCGGCGCAGATGCGGATATCTTCGTCTTTGACACCGACCACGGCGTATACAGCATGGAAGCCAGCCTGAGCTATGGCGTTATGGGCGGTGCGTTCACCCGCAACATCAACATCTACGGTCAGCCCTATGCCCCTGCCAAGAGCCTGACGATCGATGCCTCCAACCTGCGCACCTTCTACACGGGCGACATCTTCAACCCCGGCGAGCTGGTTGTGACGGCTACCCGCGCCAACGGTGCGGAGGAGTCCATCTGGGGCGGTCGCTTGACCTTCACCGGGTACGACAGCGACACCGCAGGCACCAAGACCGTGACGGCCTCCTTCCTGGGTGCAACCGCTACGTTTGAAGTGCAGGTCGAGGATCTTGTCACCGAGCAGTACACCGGCAGCTATGAGCTGGTGCAGGGCGAAACGCCCACCGCAACGGATGCCGTGCTGCTGGTGGATTACTCCCACAAGGTCTGCACACTGACTGCCGCCGATGGCTCTGCGTCCATCACCGGCACGCTGGTGGATGTGCAGGACGATGCCCTTACCATGACCCTGAACGGCAGCGATGCCCTGACGGTACCCATCACCGAGGGTGAGGACGGCAGCAAGCAGCTGACCATCCCCGCCCACGACGAAATCGTTTCCGGCTGGGGCTACAGCAACACCTACTCCATCAACGGGGCTGTGGTCACGCTGGCGGCAGAGTAAGCATTCTTTGCTCTAACAACGGTATTTGCTGAATAAAAGCCGCGTCTGATGTCTGCTTGCAGGCGTTGGATGCGGCTTTTCTTATGAGAAGGGAAAATATATGCAAAATACAGAACTTTTGCTGAAAGAATTGACATTGGAAGAAAAATGCGCCCTGCTTTCCGGCGCGGAAACCTTCAAAACGCGGGGTATGCCCGAACACGGCATCCCGCAGATCTGGCTGTCGGACGGTCCCCACGGCTTGCGCAAGCAGGCGGGGGAGAGCGACCACTTGGGGCTGAATCCCAGCGTGCCCGCTACCTGTTTCCCCACGGCGTCGGCTGTTGCGAACAGCTGGGATGCCGCGCTGGGCGAGAAAATCGGCGCAGCCTTGGGCGAGGAAGCCGCTGCGCAGGAAGTGTCGGTGGTGTTGGGACCGGGGCTTAATATGAAGCGCAACCCGCTGTGCGGGCGCAGCTTTGAGTATTTCTCCGAGGACCCGTATCTCGCGGGCAAGCTGGCGGCGGGATATATTCGCGGCATCCAGTCCAAGGGCGTAGCTGCCTGCCCGAAGCACTTTGCCGTCAACAGTCAGGAAACGCGGCGTATGGCTTCGGATTCCATCGTGGACGAGCGCACCCTGCGGGAAATTTACCTGACCGGGTTTGAAATTGCCGTCAAAGAGGGGCATCCCCGCAGCATTATGTCGTCCTACAATCTTGTGAACGGTACCTATGCCAACGAGAATAAGCACCTGCTCATGGAGATCTTGCGCGGTGAGTGGGGCTTTGATGGCGCGGTCATCACCGACTGGGGCGGAAGCAACGACCACGCCAGCCAGTCGCTGACGTTGGGGCAGGAGGTCGAGGTCTTGCCCTTATAGGTGCGCAGGGTCTGGGCCATGCCCACGGCATCCATCGTGCCGTTGTCCAGATATTCGGCATCGTCGGTGATGATCTTCAGGGGGACGCATTCAAAATCCACGCCCTGCAAGGTGTACAGGCTGGCGGAGGAATCCACAACAATCTTGGTGTTCATAAGCATTTATCTCCATTCCGGCGGCAGCGGATGCCGCAGTTTTTCCTGTTGTCTGAATCACTATATCAGCTTTTCAAAACCCTGTCAACTGTTTTATTGAATTATTTCAAAAGTTTTCAATTTCCTGTTGACCGCATTTCCAAAACATGGTATACTGTCCGCATGAAATTAGAATCAAACCGCCGCGTTGCGGCCTGCGCCGCAGGGTTTGCCCTGCCCCGGTATGCAGAACTCCCCACCGTAGGGCTTTATCTGGATCAGAGTGTACAGTTTGTCAACGGGTGTTTCCGCACATTTCAGGGGGTGGAGCTCACCGCTTCCATGGTGAGCAACTACGTTAAGAAAGGGATCATCAGCCACCCCATCAAAAAGAAGTATACCCGGGATCAGCTGGCCTGCCTGATCTACATCGTAGTTTCTAAAAATGTCCTGTCCATGGAAAATATCGACAGTCTGTTCAAGATGCAGCGGGCGCATTATACCTCCGCGCAGGCGTATGATACCTTTTGTGATGAGCTGGAGAATTACCTGCCCTATGTGTTCGGCCTGACCAAAAGCTTTTCCGAGCTGGAGCCGGACGTTGATGATGCACGCAAGCTCCTGCGCAGCACCATCATCTCGGCTGTGAACAAGATCTATCTGGACTGCGTTTTCACCGACCTGCGGCAGGAGCAGGCCCTCTGGCCCGATATCCTGCCGGATCTGGCGTAATAACAAAAAACGACCCTCTCTGTCATGCTTTGCAAAGCAATGATGGAGAGGGTCATTTTTTCTTAAAATGTAAGTGCAGGGCTGATCTCATTGCGGCGCTGGGCCTGCACGATGCAGTCCTTTTCCGGCACGACACCTGCCGCACCCAGGGTGTTGAACATGGTCTGCAAGGCAAGTGCTGGGGTGTTGTTCTCCTGCGAGAGATGGCAGAGGGCAAACTTTTTGCATCCCTCCTGGATCAGTTCCAGCAGCTTTGCCGAGCACTCATCGTTGGAAAGGTGGCCCCGGTTGGACTCGATGCGGGAGCGCAGGTAGTAGGGATACCGCCCGCTGCGGAGCATGTGGAGGTCGTAGTTGCTTTCCAGCGCCACCAGGTCACAGCCGCTCAGGGCCTGATGCACCGGCGGGGTCAGGACTCCCAGGTCGGTGGCAATGGTCATGGTCTTGTTGTCTGGGGTATGGATGCGGTAGCCCACGCAGGGCACGTCGTGGCTGGTGGGGAACATAGTC
>OGWU01001442.1_pt1 | contig 13564 bp, 15 predicted proteins | sample 1576071 | NCBI WGS metagenome assembly OGWU01 (sample SAMEA3541582, study PRJEB24748) | human gut metagenome | biome: human gut; feature: human-associated habitat; material: faeces | place: China | collected 2012
CGCGCCCTTTCGGACAAACGGTTTTCAAGACCGCCTCGTTATGACCACTTCGATATCTCTCCACACAATCTCTTGTCTGCATTTCAAACGAGCTACCGAAATGCAAAAGTAATTCTAGCACTATTGGCTTTATATGTCAACAATAATTTTCATTTTTTTAACAAAAATTTTCTGCAATCACCAGATCCTCCGGCGTGGTGATCTTGATGTTAGAATAAGCCCCTTCCACCAGCTTTACTTTCTGTTCCGTCATGCGTTCCACAACCATTGCGTCATCCGTGATCACCGTTTCAAGCCCATTTTGCAGTGCTTCCATGAGATCATCGTATGCCTTGCGGATCAACGGGTAAGCAAATACCTGCGGCGTCTGCACCTGCCAGACGAGCGAGCGGTCCGGCGTCTGCACGCCAAAGCCCTCTTTATCGCTGATCTTGATCGTATCCTTTACCGGCATTCCCACCACGCACGCGTGATATTCGCGGACTGCCTCCCGCGCGCGCAGCAAAATCTCCTGCGTCAGAAACGGCCGCGCCCCGTCGTGAATATAGACGAACGTACAGTCCTCTATCGCATGAAGCCCATTATAAACCGAATGATAGCGTTCCTTCCCGCCTGCAACAATTCTGTTTACTTTCTGAAACCCGTATTTCTCCACAATCTGTTCCCGGCAAAAGGCAATATCCCTCTCCCCGGTAACCAGCACGATCTCGTCAATAAACGGGCACTGTTCAAACGCCTGAAGAGAATACCAGATCACAGGCTTTTCCTTTATCATAAGATACTGCTTCGCCGTTTCGCAGTTCATCCGCTTTCCACGCCCTGCTGAAAGCACGATTGCCACATTCTTTTCCGTCATCTTACCGCTCCCCAAGCTTCAAATTCGGAACCGCGTTCAAATCAAGGCCGCTGCGTGTTCCATTGGTATACTCATAATAAGCCGCAGCTCCAATCATAGCTGCATTGTCGGTGCATAAGATCGGCGACGGATAGTAGAATTGAATATGATTCTTCTCACACGCCTGCTGCATCGCCCCGCGCAGAGCGGAATTTGACGCCACTCCGCCCGCGATCGCCAGCTTATCAAAGCCGTATTCTTTTACCGCCATCATCGCATGCTCCACCAGCACCTCTACCACCGCCTTCTGAAAAGAAGCGGCGACATCCACCTGACAAATTTCCTCCCCGCGCATCCGGCAGCCGTTCAGATAATTCAGCACTGCCGATTTAAGCCCGCTGAAGCTGAAATCATACGGTGCCTCCGCCACATGCGCTTTTGGGAATGCGATCGCGTCTGCATTTCCTTCTTTTGCCAGCTTATCGATCTTCGGTCCGCCCGGATAACCAAGTCCGATCGCGCGCGCCACCTTGTCAAACGCCTCTCCGGCGGCGTCGTCGCGCGTTCTTCCAAGGATACGGTACTTCCCGTAATCCTCCACGATCACAAGATGCGTATGACCGCCGGATACCACAAGACAGGGAAACGGCGGCTCCAATTCCTTATTTTCAATAAAATTAGCGGAGATATGCCCTTCAATATGATGCACACCCACCAGCGGCAGATTTTTTGCATAGCTGATCGCCTTCGCCTCGGCAACTCCCACCAGAAGCGCACCGACAAGCCCCGGTCCGTAGGTCACGCCGATCGCGTCGAGATCGTCCAGCGTAACGTGCGCGCTCTGGAGTGCCTCCTCAATCACCTGATTAATCTTTTCGATATGTTTGCGGGAGGCAATCTCCGGCACAACGCCCCCGTATAGCTTATGCAGCTCGATCTGCGACGATATGATATTCGACAGCACCTCCCTGCCGTTCTTCACTACCGCCGCCGCCGTCTCATCGCAGGAGCTTTCTATCGCAAGTATGAGAATATCCTTTTCCTCTTTCATAAAGCCAACCTCTTATTCTTCCTCAAACAACAGCTCAACTGTTTTTCCATCTTTTCCCGGGTACGTCGCCGGAAATATCTTGCGCGCAGTGTCCAGAAATTCCTCCGGTCTCGCAAGCGACGGGCTGTAGTGTGTAAGCCACATTTCCTTCACCTGTGCTTCCTTTGCAAGATGAGCTGCCTCTTTGAATGTCATATGCTTATACTCGATGGCCTTCTGCTCCTTGCCAGGTTCCCCGTACATCCCCTCGCAGATAAACAGATCGGCACCTGCCGCATGCTCCACAATGGATTTCGTCGGTCTGGTATCCGTACAATATGCGACCTTTAAGCCTTTTCTGTTTTTTCCAAGCACCATATCCGGCGTGAAGGTCCTGCCGTCTTCCGTCAGTGTCTCCCCCTTCTGCAGCCGGTTCCAGAACTTCATCGGGATCTCCTGTGCCTTTGCGCGCTCTACGTCGAATTTACCGGCGCGATCGATCTCCAGGCAGTACCCATAACACAGCACATTATGGTTCACACGGTAAGCCGTTATCCGGCAGCCGTTTATCTCAAAAGCCTCCTCCGGATGCGTTATCTCCTTAAATATAATCGAAAACGGCAGCTCCGGCGCAATGACGCGCAGCGCGTTTACCACCCGCTCCAGCCCCTTCGGGCCAATGAGTGTGAGCGGTTCCGTGCGCTCCGCATTTCCCATGCTGAGCAGAAGTCCCGGCAGCCCGCTGATATGATCGCCGTGATAATGCGTAAAGCAAATGACGTCTATCGGCTTAAAGCTCCAGCCCTTTTCCTTAATCGCAATCTGTGTTCCCTCTCCGCAGTCGATCAACATACTGCTTCCGTTGTACCGCACCATCAGCGAAGTCAGCCAGCGGTATGGCAGCGGCATCATCCCGCCGCATCCAAGCAAGCACACATCCAACATCTTTTACAGCATCTCCTTTAGCTCCGTCTCCGTAACCGGAATCTGAAACCGGCGAAGGAACGCGTCCCAGCACGCCTCGCACAGATCAAATTCCTGCACTGTTCCATCTTTTTTTGAAAAATATCCCCAGGCTTTCTTCACAGAAGCAAAGTCCTCCATGGGCATGTCCTGTTTCTGTTCTATTTTTTTGCCGCACATATTGCAGCGGATTTCCATTTCGCTTTTCATCTGATATCCTCCTCTGATCTCTGCCGTTCTTTTGCCAGCATCCTTCAAAAGAATTATACCGGACGAGCCGCTTCTTTCCCATAGTGAATTGCTGTCAGCGCTTCCACATAATAACGGCATCCTCCGCCGGTTTTTCATAAAAATTTCTGCGGATGTCGCAATTTACAAAGCCCAGCTTTTCATAGAGTGCGATCGCGCCTGCATTGCTGCGCCGCACCTCCAGCGTAAACGCTGTGACGCCGCGCGCCGCGCCCCTTTTTATAAGCTCCGCCAGCATTGTCTCCGCCACGCCCCGGCGCCGACAGCTCTCCTTCACCGCCACGTCAAACGACTGCAGAAATCCGCAGTAGCCGGCAATCTTCCCGTCAAGCCGCGCCGTCAGATACAGCGTATCCTTCGACTGCAGGGATGCAGCAAACCCGTTTTCAGACCAGGGCTGCGAAAAAATACTTTTTTCAATCGCGGCGACCTCCGCCAGATCCTCCATCTGCATTCCGGCAATCTCAATCATGCGCTTTCTCCGCCTTCTTTTCCGCGCGCTCCCGCTCCGCCTGCGAGAGCCGCAGGTAATCCGGCTGATGCTCCGCCGCCGTCTGCAGTTTTCCCTGACGCGCATAGATCATTCCAAGAGCCGCCACCGCTCCCGCGCGCTGTTTGTTTAAGTGCGCCGGCGCATAGCTGTGTTTTACCGTCACGCACTGCTCCAGAAGGTCGCGGTACACCGGAACGCCATCGCCAAGGAAGATCACCTCCCGTCCCATCCGGTTCAGCTTCTGCGCAAGCTCCTCCACTCCCACAGCCATCTGTCCCTCCAGTGTCTGCATTTCCTCGCCATAAAACGCATAAATACCAGTGTACACCTGGTTTCTGCGTGCATCCATCAGCGGGCAGATCCGTTTGTCGGTGCCCCAGAGATTGTACGCAAGCGCCTCCACAGTCGGCACGGCAATCAGCGGCGTCCCAAGTGCAAGTCCAAGCCCCTTTGCTGTCGCCGAGCCAATGCGAAGCCCTGTAAACGAACCCGGTCCCGCTGCAACCGCGATCGCATCGATCGTCTTTAAATCAAGCTCCGTCATGCGGACGATCTCGTCCAGCATCGGCAGCAGCGTCTGCGAATGTGTTTTTTTATAGTTTACGGTATATTCCGCCAGAAGCCTGTCGTCCTCCACCACGGCCACGGACACTACCAGCCCCGAGCTGTCAATTCCCAGAATTCTCATATGTTACCTCAATCCTCCGATAATCAAATCCCTTTTCCAGATCCTTTTCGATACGTATCCAGACCGTATTTTCCGGCATCAGCTCCCCGATCAGATCCGCCCATTCCACCAGGCAGACGCCCTCTCCGAAAAAGCAATCCTCATACCCGATCTCCTCCATCTCCTCGGGATCAGCGATACGGTAGACGTCAAAATGGTACAGTGGAAGCCTTCCCTCCTCATAGATCTGCACGATAGTGAAGGTAGGACTGCTCACCGGCTCTTCTATGCCAAGCCCCGCTGCCATTCCCTTTGTAAAGACCGTTTTTCCCGTTCCGAGATCGCCGAGCAGCGCAAAAATCTGCCCCGGCGCCGCCTGCTCTCCAAGCCGTCTGCCCGCGTCAAAGGTCTCCTGCTCACTCCATGTTTCCAGTATCATTTTACTCCCCAACCTTAATCTTCTCTGCTTTTACATGCTTCCTGATCAATCCAAGCACCACGGTAATCTGACTTCCCATGCTCTCCCGCGGCAGGATAGAGCAATAGCGCTTTCCCGTGTACAATAAGAGACTGTTCTTTGTCTCCTTCACACTTAAAATCTGCTCCCAGGTGATATGCGCCTCGTTCTCCTCCTGTGTGCTGGTGATTCCCTCGTCGCTTACCACGTAAGTAAGCGGCTTTTGAAATATCGGGCTTAGCTTTGCCTGCTTCGCCGCGCGAAAATACAGCATCACCGGCTGCAGCGGAAGCAGATACACCGTAAACAGCAGATACACCGCCGTCATCGCCGCGGAAACATCCCCGAAGGTGACAATCGCAAGAATCAGCGTCCCGATACCAAACAGAATACTAAAAATGCCGGAAAAGCTGTGGTACGTGTGGAAAAGCTGAAAATCAAATAAAATTTTCGGCGTCATTTTCACTTCAAATTCTGCACTCATACGCAATACCTCTTTTCAAACGAAAAAAACAGTATGTTATAACACGTAGCATTATAACACACTGTTTTCGCTCTTACAACCTTGATTTGCACAGGGTTTTGTGTCTTTTACACCGTCTGTCCCTTGAGAATCGGACTGATGTATTTGTATAAAAGCAGCGTAACGACGGATACCACGATGCCTTTGATGATATTAAACGGCGCCACTGCCAGGATCACAAAGGTACCGAGACCTGTGATCGCCGGATTCACCGCCGTGCCCATTCCCACCAACGCATCGATCGGCATTCCAAATGCCTTGCTGTACGCCGGAAGCAGCACATACGCATTGATAAAGCAGCCCGCGATCGTCATAAACAGGGTGCCCGCCGCCATACCAATGATCGCGTTCTTTTTGCTCTTCTTCCGCTTGTAGATGATTCCTGCCGGGACCACCAGCGCGCAGCCGATAAGATAATTGGCAATATCGCCCACAAATGCTGTATTAGTGCCCTTGATCACAAGCTTCAGCAGGTTTTTCACCAGCTCGATCAGCGCGCCCGCTACCGGTCCAAGCGCAAAGCTGCCGATCATCACCGGCACCTCGCTTAAATCAATCTCGTAGAAGCTCGGCGCAAACCAAAGCGGGAATTCAAACAGCTGCAAAATCATTGCTACTGCCCCCAGCATTGCGATCACGACCATGTTGCGAATGTTGCTCTTTGCGGCAGACGCCGCCACTGTGTTTGTGTTACTGCTCATGTTTCTTCCTCTCCTTTTCTTTTTTGCTTGATCCGGAAAGCTTCGAAAATGATTTCCGCAGAAGCCAAAAAATCCGGCAGAGCGCAGCCTGCTGCGGAATTTTGACTGCAGAAAAAACCCCGGATAAATTAATCCGGGGTAAATTTACGCACAGTAAAAACCATGTTCCATCTTCTCTCATCCAGACTATACTGTCGGTATTGGAATTGCACCAATTCAGCCGCCGAAGCGGGTCGCGGACTATACCGCCGGTAGGGAATCTCACCCTGCCCCGAAGATTTCCTTTTCAATTAGTGGTATTATAAACCCTTGCAGGATATTATGCAAGCATTTTTTCACGCCGCACGAAAAGGTGTTTGAGGCTGGCATGAACAGTACCTACAGCTTCATCGTGAGCTGTATCCGCTTTCGCGCAACATCCACGCTCAATACCTTTACCTCCACGATATCGCCGACGCTGACTGCCTCCAGCGGGTGTTTGATGAATTTTTTGTCGGTAATCTGGGAGATATGGACGAGTCCGTCCTGGTGGACGCCGATGTCCACGAACACGCCGAAGTCGATAACATTGCGCACGGTTCCTTTTAGGATCATGCCGGGCTTCAGGTCCTTCATGTCCAGCACGTCGGTGCGCAGGATCGGCTTTGGCATCTCGTCACGCGGGTCGCGTGCCGGCTTTTCCAGCTCCTTTACGATGTCGCGCAGAGTGATCTCGCCGACACCAAGCTCCGCAGAAAGCTTTTTGTAGTCGCGCACCTTCTTCGAAAGACCGCCCAGTTTTCTCGCCGCGACGTCCTCCAGTGTATAACCAAGCTTTTCGAGGAGCTGCTGTGCCGCCGGGTATGTCTCCGGGTGCACGCTGGTGCCGTCCAGCGGATTTTTCCCGCCGGATATGCGCAGGAAGCCCGCGCACTGCTCAAATGCCTTCGGACCGAGCTTGCCCACCTTTAAGAGCTGCTTCCGGTCGGTAAATCTGCCATTTTCCTCACGGTACGCCACAATGTTTTTCGCGATCGTCTTCGTGATACCGGAAACGTATTCCAAAAGCGAGGCGGAGGCGGTATTCAGATCCACGCCCACCTTATTTACGCAATCCTCAACGACGCCCTCCAGCGTCTCGCCGAGCTTTTTCTGATTCATATCGTGCTGGTACTGTCCGACGCCGATGGACTTCGGGTCAATTTTTACCAGCTCCGCCAGCGGGTCCTGGACGCGCCTTGCGATGGACGCGGCGCTGCGCTGCCCGACATCAAAATTCGGAAATTCCTCAGTCGCCAGCTTGCTCGCAGAATAGACGGAGGCGCCCGCCTCGTTCGTGATCACATACTGTACCGGAACCGGTATCTCTTTTAAAAGCTCCACAATGATCTGCTCGGATTCGCGGGACGCCGTGCCGTTTCCAAGAGAGATCAGTGTGACATGATATTTACTGATCAGACGCTTTAACGTATCCTTCGCCGCACGGATTTTCTGCTCGTTTGTCGGGGCGGTTGGGTAGATCACCGTCGTGTCAAGCACCTTCCCGGTGGCGTCGACTACCGCAAGCTTACAGCCCGTGCGGAACGCCGGGTCCCAGCCGAGCACAACCTGTCCGGCGATCGGCGGCTGCATCAGAAGCTGGGTGAGGTTCTTTCCGAATACGGAAATCGCGCCGTCCTCCGCCTTTTCCGTAAGCGCACTGCGCACCTCGCGCTCGATCGCAGGCGCAATCAGACGCTTGTAGCTGTCTGCAACCGTCTCTTTCAAAACCGGCGTCGTCACCGGATTGTCGCGGGTGATGACCTTTTTCTCCAGGAAGCGCAGAATTTTCTCCTCCGGCGCCTCCAGCTTCACATTAAGAATCTTTTCCTTTTCACCGCGATTGATCGCGAGAATGCGGTGCCCGGCAAGCTTTGGCACCGGTTCCGAGAACTGATAATACATCTCGTAAACCGACTCCACGCCTTCTTCCTTCGCGGACGCCGTCAAAAACCCTTCTTTTTCTGTCATCTCACGGATGCGGATGCGATAATCGGCTTCATCGGAGATGTTTTCAGCGATGATATCCATCGCGCCCTGCACCGCTTCCTCTGCCGTATTTACTTCCTTTTCGGGATCGATAAACGGCTGTGCCTCCTGCTCCAGCGTCTTTGTCGTCCGCTGCAGCAGCAGAATATTCGCAAGTCCTTCCAGTCCCTTTTCCTTCGCAATCGTCGCGCGCGTGCGCCGCTTCGGGCGGTACGGACGGTACAGATCGTCCACCACCACCAGCGTCTCCGCCGCCAGGATCTGCTTTTTTAATTCCTCCGTAAGCTTTCCCTGCTCCTCAATACTTGAGAGCACCTGTTCCTTTTTCTCCTCCAGATTGCGCAGATAGGTGAGGCGTTCGTATAATTTGCGGAGCTGCTCATCGTCCAGCGTGCCGGTCGCCTCTTTCCGGTAACGGGCGATAAAGGGGATCGTGTTTCCCTCATCGATCAGTTTTACCGCCGCCTCTGTCTGCCAGACGGCGACGCCAAGCTCCTCCGCAAGTTTTTTATTGATATCCATGCGTTTCTAAACTCCTGCTGTTTTGTCAGTTGGCACCCAGAAGATACTGCATCATCTCGTGCCCTTTTGCCATATAATTTCCGCTCGCTTTCGCTTCCCGCTCGTTGTATTTCCAGGATTCCCGCCGCGGCGCCGTGCTGTCAAAAAGCAGATACGGGACCGGATCGGAAGTGTGCGTGCGCACACGGATCGGCGTCGGATGATCCGGAAGTACCAGCAGCCGGAACGCCTCCCCGGACGCCAGCATCTGCTCGTAAACCGGTTTTACCACCTGCTCATCCAGATACTCGATGGACTGGATCTTACGCTCCACACTTCCCTGGTGCCCCATCTCATCCGGCGCTTCCACATGGATGTAGGCAAAATCATAGCCGTCCTTCAGCACCGCGTCCACCGCCGCCTGTGCTTTGCCCAGATAATTTGTGTGCAGGCCGCCGTTCGCGCCCTCCACGGAAATATTTTTCATACCTGCGCCGACCGCGATACCCTTTAAAAGATCGACCGCGGAGATCATCACGCCTTTTTTATGATATTTTTCTTCAAATGAGGTAAGGGCAGGCTTTGTGCCGGCACCCCAGAACCAGCAGCTGTTTGCCGGGTTCAGCCCACGTTTTTTGCGTTCCACATTGATCGGATGGTCTGCCAGGATATCATAGCTCTTCTTCTGCATTTCGCGAAGAACCGCATCCTGCGGCAGGTATTCCCCGATGCGCTGCGTCAGGATATCGTGCGGCTGTGAAAGCGGGACCACCGCGCCGTTTTCCCAGATCAGACAGTGACGGTAGCTGGTGCCGACATAAAAATGATAGCCGTCCCTCTCCAGCTCCTGCTGCACCGCATGCAGCAGCACCGCCGCGTCCTCCGTAGAAATCTCCCCGGAGCTGTGGTCAATCATGATTTTCTCCTCGTAAGGCTCCTCCTCGGACAGCGTGACAATATTGCAGCGAAGCGCAACATCCGTGTCCTTCATCGGCACCCCGATACTGAGTGCCTCCAGCGGAGAACGCCCGGAATAATAAATCTTTGGGTCATATCCCATCACGGAGAGGTTTGCCGTGTCACTTCCCGGCTTCATTCCCTCCGGGATCGTATGCAGAAGTCCGATCTCCGACTGCGCGGCAAGCGCGTCCATAGCCGGCGTCTTTGCATATTCCAGCGGTGTCTTTCCCTCCAGGGCGTCGATCGGCTCATCCGCCATGCCGTCACCCAAAACTACGATATATTTCATATGATTCCTCTTCTTTCCTGTATTCTCTGTGACCAGATCCAAAGGCTCTTCTTTATATGGCCGCCCGCAGTTTTCCGCACTTACATGTGGCGGATACGGATGCGGTTGATCACGCTGCCAAGCCGCTCCGCCCTCGCCGCATATTCCGCCTCCGTCATAACACTGGTCGTAAAGCCAAATTCTTCTCTCAGATCCGGAAGCTGTATAAACTGTACGCTTCCGAAAATTTCCTCCACACGTGCGCGCTCCGTCTCCAGGTTTCCTTCCGCGCGCACAAAGAAACGCCGCTGGGAATTGCTGATATCGGTCAGCTCCAGCTTGCGGCTGCTCCAGAACGCCATAATACTGCGGTGCAGATGCTTTGCCTCGTCGATGACGTCGGAGACAACGGCGCTCGCCGTCGGCAGCTTGCCTGCCCCACGCCCGTAAAACATTGCGTCGCCAAGAACATTCCCATGCACAAAAATTGCATTAAACACGCCGTTTACGCTGTACAGCGGATCATCGGGATCCACCAGCGCCGGGGCAACCATCGCGTAAAAGCTCTCACCGACCTTTTTGCTGAAGCCGAGCAGCTTGATCGCCTTGCCCATCTCTTTTGCATATCGGAAATCCATCGCCGTGATATTCGTGATTCCCTCGGTATAAATATCTTCAAAATCCACCTGACGTCCAAATGCAAGCGAGGAAAGGATCGCGATTTTGCGGCAGGCATCGTACCCTTCCACATCCGCCGCCGGGTTGCGCTCCGCATAGCCCTTCTCCTGCGCCTCCTTCAGCACATCGGCATACTCACGCCCCTCAGTCGCCATCTTGGTCAGCATATAGTTTGTCGTTCCGTTTAAGATCCCGGCGATCTCGTCGATCTCATCTGCCGTCAGCGAAGAATTTAAGGGACGGATAATCGGGATGCCGCCTCCGCAGCTCGCCTCAAACAAATAGTTGATATTCCGCTCCTTCGCCAGCTCCAGAAGCTCCGCGCCATGCTTCGCCACCAGCTCCTTGTTGGATGTGCAGACGCTCTTGCCGGCAAGCAGCGACTGCTTTGTAAAGGTATATGCCGGCTCCAGACCGCCCATTACCTCCACCACGATTTTGATTTCCGGATCATTCAAAATGATATTAAAGTCGTGTACGATCTTTTCCTGGATCGGGTCGCCCTCAAAGTCGCGCAGATCCAGCACGTACTTGATGTTGATCTCCTCCCCGGCTTTTTTGTTGATACTGCTGTGGTTCGTGTTGATAACCTCCACGACGCCAGAGCCCACGGTGCCGTATCCCAGTACTGCAATGTTGATCATAATGTCCTCCTCCTGATTTTTGTTTATTCCCGGCCGAGAATCTTCAGATAATGGATGCCCGGCAGATTTTCTATTTTCGCAAACATTTCCATGGTATCCCCCGTGATCGGCAGAATATCAATGCCCAGCGTGAGCGAGGCAATGCCATTGATGGGGATGGTCTGATGGATGGTCAGAACGTTTGCCTTAAAGCCCGCAATAATATTTAAAACCTCCGACAGCAGCCCCGGCTCGTCATCCATCTGAAGAATAAAGGTGATATTCTTCCCCTTGGTGTTTTCGTGAAACGGGAAAATATCGTCCTTGTATTTATAAAACGAGCTGCGGCTGATGCCCACAGCCTCCGCCGCATCCTGCACGGTAGCTGCGCGCTCCGACTCCAGCAGGCGCTTCGCCTCTACCACCTTCAGAAGCACCTCCGGAACCGCCCTTTCCTTTACCACGTAATACTGATGCTGTACCATAACGCCTCCTTTGCCCTTCTTCTGCTGTCCGTCTTAAAAGCTCCTTCCGTGTCCGCCGCCGAAGGTTCCTCCTCCGCCGGAGGTATGTGTGGAGCTGCGCCCGGCGGAAGAGCCGCCCGAACCGCCATCCGGCGGCGGATCTCTCGGGATCCGTCTGTGCGTCACAAACTGGTTGACCAGACGGTCCTCCTTTCCCGTTATGCGGATATCGGCATTCTGCCCGATGGAATACTCATATTGTTCGACCCTGCGGTATCTCCGATACAGAAAGAAGCAGGCAAAGGAAGCGCAAAGCACAGCGATCCCCGCCGCAAGCAGCCAGTCACTTAAGGAAATGCTGCGATGACGCACGATCCGCCCTGTTTCTGTGTCGTATGTATACTGATTATCCGGGATGCCCTTTTTCATATAGGCAGCCGTCTGCTCAAGCATAGCGATCATCGCCTCGCCGTAATCGCCCTCCGACGCATACTCATAGCCAGCGTCATAAATGCGCTCTTCGCGCGCGTCGGTGATATAGAGGATCATCTCCCCGTTCGTCACCAGGTTCAGCTCACGGTTGTCGAGATCAATGAGGAGCACGATCCCGCCTCTTTTTCCGTTGGAATCATACCCGCCGCTCTCATAAAAATATTCCGCCGCATCACGTGAGGAGCGCCCATTCGCATCGTCTAACGTGAGCATCAGAAAATTCATATCGTATGTCTCCTCCAGCTCCTCCGCCAGCTCAGAGAGCCGGTTTGTCTCTGAAGTAGAAAACAGATCCGCAATATCAAAGACATGCTCGGATGCCTGCGCACAAACGACGCTGCCCGCAAACAGCAGACACACGACGGCAAGCAGGCAGAAACGCTGCAGCGCACGAAGCCTTTCCGTATATTTATCGTATGTAACCGTCCGTCTCTCTACCATAAGAAGTACCCTCCCATCAGCAGAAGCAGAAACAGCGGCAGGAAAATGCCGAGAAACAGTATCGCCATGCGCCCCTTATCAAGCGGAAGCACGCCGCAGACCTTTCGCGTCTGTCCGTTCATCGCATAATAATAAAGCTTTCCGTCCGCTCCCTTATAGGTCAGCACCCACACCGGCAAAAGCAGATATTTCCAGCTTTCCTCTCGCATTCTGACGTTTGTGTCGCGCGTCCGCGTCGTCATATAGCCGGACACGCTGGCGCGCATCATCTTTTCCGCATAATCCCGGACCTCTCCTTTGAGCCCCTCCGACAGCTCCGACTTTTCAATATCGCGCTTTTCCGCAAGAAAACCGGACAGATAGCCCATCGAAAACTTCTTCGCCTCTTCTATCCGAAACGGCTGCACCGCCTCCACAAGCTGCCTGTTTTCCTTATTGAGCGCGTCGCGCGTCAGATTCCGGAAATCAAGCTCTGCGGTCCGCTCCACATCAAAAACCTTCGTCTCCGTGTACTCCAGATCGCCCATCCGCCAGACGCGCACCTGATCCCCATTTCCATTCCACTGCCCCTTTGCCGAGCAGGAATAGACCCAGAACGGGAAATAGACGCCGCTGATCTTCTCGATCTGCTCCTTGCAGAAGAAATCCCGCGGGACAAATTTTTTGCTGCGGACATATTTTAAAAAGCTGTCCACTGCCTCCTTTTTGTCCACCGCAAAGGGAATCACAAGATCTGGCTCGTACTCTCCTGAGAGCTTCCCCTGCAGCACGACCGGATTGTGGCAGTAATAGCAGAAGGTCGCCGCCGTCGTGGCGTCCGTAACGATTTCCGCGCCGCAGCTTGGGCAGGCATATACGACTGCTCCCTGCTCCTCGCCGCTGCCCTGCGAAGCCTCCTGCGCACGCTGCCTGGAATGCATATGCGGCGCTTCGTTTTTTTCCCTGGATGCCTGCGGATTTGCCGCCTCTAACTCCTCCTGGGAGAAAAGGGAGATACAGTATTCACATTTATATTTCTGCGACGACGGATCAAAGCGCAGATCGCCGCCGCAGTTTGGACACTTATAACTGATCGCAGACATAGGCTATGCACGCGGCTTTCCGCACTGGCTGCAGAAGTTTCCGTTGTTCACGGCTCCGCAGGAACAGGTCCACGCGCCTGCCTGCGGCGCAGGTCTGCCGCAATTTGAGCAGAATCTGCCGGTATTCGCC
>OGWU01001452.1_pt1 | contig 13533 bp, 10 predicted proteins | sample 1576071 | NCBI WGS metagenome assembly OGWU01 (sample SAMEA3541582, study PRJEB24748) | human gut metagenome | biome: human gut; feature: human-associated habitat; material: faeces | place: China | collected 2012
GAAGATAAGAAATTTTATACGTACATAACAATACTGGTGAACCAGATCTATAAAAATGCCTATTGGGGTATTCGTGGCAATTACCGGGGCATGCCGACCGACTGTCCGCAACGCGACGAACGCCACGGATGGCTGGGAGATCGTGTAACCGGAGCCTACGGGGAAGCATTCATCTTCAACAACGCCCTCCTGTATAATAAATGGTTGCAGGATATCGAAGACTCTCAAAGCCAGGAAGGAAGCATCTCCGACGTATCTCCCCGTTATTGGACGATATACAACGACGATGTCACCTGGCCTGCCGCCTATTTCTATGTAGCCAACCTCTTATACCGCCAGTTCGGGGATAAGAGTGCCATCATCAGACATTACCCGTCTATGAAACGCTGGATGCAACGCATACAACAAACAGCCATGCAGGATTATATCATCGTAAAAGACACTTACGGTGACTGGTGTATGCCCCCGGAATCACAGGAGTTAATTCATTCGCAGGACCCGGCCCGTAAGACTGACGGTGCTATCCTGTCTACAACCATGTATTACAGCCTGCTGAATATGATGAGCGAATTTGCCCGGCTAAGCGGACAGGAAAACGATATTGCAGCCTATCAGGAACTGGCAGCAAAGATGAAAGAAGCCTACAACGCGAAATATTTCCATCCGGAAACAGCTCAATACGGCAACAATACGGTTACAGCCAACATCCTGTCATTACGTTTGGGACTCGTTCCCAAAGGATATGAAGAAAAAGTGTTTGCCAACATTGTCAAGAAAACGGAGGGAGACTTCGGCGGCCATGTCAGTACCGGTGTCCTGGGCATCCAGCATCTGATGCGCGGCCTCACCGAATACGGCCGGGTAGATATGGCCTGGAAGATTGCTACGAACGACACCTACCCGAGTTGGGGATACATGGCAAAGAAAGGTGCCACCACCATCTGGGAACTCTGGAACGGAGATACCGCCGACCCTGCCATGAATTCCGCCAACCATGTCATGTTACTGGGCGACCTGATCATCTGGTACTATGAAAACCTGGCTGGAATCAAATGCGCTCCGGAATCCGTCGCTTATAAGAAGCTGATCATGGCTCCGGTATTTCCCGAAGGGCTGAATGCCGTTTCCGCCTCCTACGAATCAGTCTACGGAGAGATCAAAAGTGCGTGGAAAAAAGAAAACGGTACTTTCAGCTGGGATATTACAATCCCCGGCAACACCTCAGCCGTCGTACGGATACCGAAAGAGTTCCGGATCAAACAATCCAACCAATCGGGTATCAGGAGGGTGAATGACACTGCCTCCTATACGGAAATCGAGATCGGTTCGGGCAGTTATCACTTTAATAACTAAAAATAAATATGAAGAAAAGTCTGTAAATGACATCCTTGATCTTAATCATTGGTTTGCCATTTACAGATTTTTTTACTCCGTCAAAAAGATCGCCCAAGCTATAGAATACGAATAATTTAATTACCTTTGGGAGTAAAATAAATCAGTACCTGTATGGAACTCACTCTCCCTTCCAAGTTGAATGCCTCCGAAACGATCGTGCTCGACACAAACGTGCTTGTCGTTATCGGGGCAAATGGTGCCGGCAAAAGTTCGTTCGGCAGAGATCTGCTGGAGCGTTACTCCGACAACAGTAAAAAGATATCCGGCATGCACTCCCTGTTTATCAGCAGTGAAGAACCTGTGCCTGTCGAAGGTAATGAACTGGCACGCCTGCAATCGATGATAGCGGAACGCATCTTCATGCCCCGCCTTTCAGAATACGAAAAACTGATCCTCCACCTGCAAAGCGAAGAATTTGAGGCGGCGGTAAACTATAAGGAAGCCTGCAAGCTGACCCCGGACCTGGAACCGCCCATTACCAAAATAGACCGCATACAGGCCATCTGGGAGAAAATGTTCCCGCATAACCGCCTGGTCAGGAAGTCCGGCTTTATTGAACTGGCTTCCACCAGCCGCGACGGCGATTCTTATACGGCCGGCAGAATGAGCGACGGCGAAAAGATCGTCTTCTACCTGATAGGCGCCGTACTCTGTGCCCGTCCCAACGAACTGCTGGTGATCGAAGAACCGGAAATACTGCTTCACAACTCGATCAAGAACCTGCTTTGGGATGAGATCGAAGCTATGCGTCCCGACTGCACATTCGTTTATCTGACGCACGATATCGACTTCGCCACTTCTCGTCCGGAAGGCAAGCGGATATGGATCAGGGACTACAATGCCGACGCCCATGTCTGGGACTACCAACTGATAGAAAACAGCGACAGCCTTCCCGAAGAAGTATATATAGATATCCTCGGGAGCCGCAAGCCGATCCTGTTCATCGAAGGGACCGACTCCAACAGTATCGACAACCGCCTCTATCCGCTGATCTTCCCCGATTATATGGTCAAGCCGATGGGTGGCTGCCAGAAGGTGATCGAAACGACAAAGGCTTTCCGGCAGTTACAGGACTTCCATACGCTGGAATCCATGGGGATCGTAGACCGCGACCGCCGTACACAGGGAGAGATAGACTATCTGCATGACCAGCATATCTTCGTTCCCGACGTAGCCGAAGTGGAAAACCTGCTGATGCTCGAACCCGTGATACGTACCGTGGCACGCCGTATGATGAAAGATCCCGATACCGTATTTACCCAGGTAAAGGAAAATGTAGTCAAACTCTTCGAGAAGGACCTCGAAAGCCAGGTTATCCTGCATGCCAAACACCGCGTCCGCAAGAAACTGGAAACAGCGGTCGACCGCAAGATAACGACCGTCGAACAACTGACCGAGCATGTGGAAAGCATCCGCTACAACGTCCATGTCGATGAAATATACAATGGGATAAAAGATAAATTCAACCAGTACATCGAAACGGGAGATTACAAGAATATCCTTCGTGTGTATAATCAAAAAGGGATGCTGCCGCAAAGCCGTGTATGCAACTTCTGCGGTATCAGCAACAAGGAGAGTTATTTAAACTTCGTTCTTTCCATTCTGAAAGAAAACAAAGAGGATGCGGAAGTCATACGTTCTTCCATCAAAGAATCTTTAGGGACATAAAAAGTTATCAAAAATGAAGAAAAAGTCCGCAAAAAATCGTTCTTTTGCAAACTGATATAACGACATTAACTGGTTTAGTCCTCTTACAAAAAGAATATGCGTACACCGACATTACAATATCTCTACCTGCAAAAGCCGGTAACAATGGTTATTATAATCTGTATAATCTCCGTGCTTCCCTGGATCGGCCTGGGTGATTTCTCCACCAAAGGAGAGCCGCGTGAAGCATCAGTTGCCATATCCATGCTTGAATCAGGCAATTGGATATTACCCCAGGTTTATGCCAACGAATTTGCCTATAAGCCGCCGATGGCACACTGGCTGATGGCTGCTTTCTCTTATCCGCAGGGATATGTATCGGAGTTTACCTCTCGCCTACCGTCTACAATCGCTTTTATCTGCCTGATGGGATGCACGCTCATGTTTTTCGGGCGGAGAATAAAATTCCAGCAGGCGTTTATAGCTACTCTCCTCCTACTCACGTGCATTGAAATGCACAGGGCGGCGATGACTACCCGTGTCGATATGTTGCTGACGACATTCATTGTCATCGGCCTCTATCAGTTGTTCCGATGGGAAGACCAACTGGAGTTGAAAGGTCTGCCGGTTATTATCCCGGTATTGCTGGGGTGTGCGGTTCTGACTAAAGGGCCTGTAGGAGTTATTTTGCCTCTATTCGTGTTCGGTGCTTATCTGCTGATGCTTCGTAAATACAGCCTGCTGACAATCTTCAAGGCACTGCTTTATATCGGTGTTTCGTCTCTGTTCCTGCCTCTGCTGTGGTATATCGCAGCCTGGAAACAGGGAGGGGATAAATTTCTCGATGTCGTACTTGCCGAAAACTTCGGACGTTTCTTCCATCTCAATACGCCCGATATCAATTATGACCTGGGACACGAGAATGGCGTATGGTATAACTTTATGACGCTGGCTGCCGGATTTATTCCCTGGACCATCTTCTTTTTCTTCTCCCTCTTCGGTTTGAACTGGCTGAGAAAAAAAGGATCGTTCAAACAAGTGCTGAAAGACAGCTGGAATAATATTCTTTCCATGGAAAAGGAAAAACTGTTCAGCCTGGTAGCATTGGTTTGCATCATCTTCTTTTATAGTATCCCTTCCAGCAAGAGAAGCGTATACCTGATGCCGGCTTATCCGTTCATCGCAATATTCCTGGCACAATACGCCATCTATATAACGGAATACAGGACAAAGGTAACCCGTATCTTCGCAGCTTTCCTGGCATCGGTCACTACCGTGGTACTGATTGCCATCGGATTGACGATGATCGGTGTTATCGACCCCGTGGCTATTGCTTCACAATACACAAGCCGTACCTCCACCCTGGCACAGGTCGAAGCTGTCAGCAACATATTTTCTTTCAGTTACGGACTGACGGTTTGCATTGTTATCGTCGTTTTGCTGGCATTGCTGACGGTGCTTTACCAGATGTTCAAGAAGATAAACATCAAGATCCTGTATGCGACAATCGCCCTGACTTTTACGATCAATTTGCTGATCGACGGGGTTATCATGCGGGGTATCCGCCAGGATGGTTCTGCCCGTCCTTTTGCGGAAAAGGTAATGAAAGAATATCCGCTGAATGAGAATAATATGTTCGTTATGAACAATCTCAAGAAATACAGGAACCTGTACGGGCTTAATTTCTATCTCGGCAACCGCTTCCACAACTTCGAACAGGAGATGCCGGAAGAAGGATTCTTCTTTGCAACTTCCAGCGACCTGGAGGTTGTCCTTAAAAATTACGAAGGCCAATATACTTTTAATATATTGACCTCCTCTGAACGTATCATCCACGAAGTGCGCCGCCCGGTTGTCCTGTGCAGCTTCCTCCGTGTAAAATAAGATTATTTTAATTCTTTGATTTTGATACTGCGGAAAGCAACTTCGTCGCCATGATCCTGTAACAGGATATGTCCCTGGGGAGCTTCACCGAAACGTCCTGCCTCGTTATAAGACGGGGCAGCATACTTACTACCTTTCACCAATTCACGGAAAGCATCCGAACCACGATCGTATTCCAATGTTTTAAAGCCGTTCAGCCAATGTTCCACATGGTTATTGGGGAATACTTTCAGGACAGCCTGGTTCCAGTTGCCCACACCGTTGAAACGTTTGTTTCCAGCCGGCATCATATCGTAAAGGCTTGCCAGGGTGCGGCTGCCGGGAGTCGTTGTGTAGAGTTTCGCATCCGGATGCAGTTTGTCATCTAATATCTGGTATTCGAGGCCGTAAGCGGAGCCGCTAGGTTTTTCTGCTTCCGTCACGAAATATTTGATTCCGCTGTTTGCTCCCGGAGTGATTTTAAATTCCAGGCTTAACTCAAATGCAGCATATTCTTTATCGGTCACGATATCACCTCCGTTGGTAGACTCGCCACCACCGGATTTCAAGACGATCAACTGTCCGTCTTCCACTTTCCAGCCATGATCCGGGAAGGCCTCTTTATGGGCGCCACGCCAGCCTGTAGTTGTCTGTCCGTCGAACAGGAGGTTCCATCCGTCCGCTTTTTCAGCATCCGTCAGGTAGTTGGGGACGCGGTTCACTTCAGGAGCCAAGGTTCCCTGCATGCGTTCGGCTTCCAGGTTCTCCGTCTTTATACGGATATTACGCCATTTGATTTCTTTTCCTTCCAGATCGGTATTCTTTCCGATGCCATGCACCTGGAAAGCGATGAAGCCTTTGGCTGTTTCGTCGTCATAGAGATTGGCGGTGTTCACGCCGTTCAGCCAGATGCGGATATTGTTGCCGATCGCTTCGATACGGAATTTATTCCAATCTGTCTTTTTGTAGGCGGCTTGTCCCGGTTTGTTATCGACGAGCGTCACCAGCCAACCACGGCGTGCCTCGTCGTAAACACCTCCGCTCCATGCTCTGTCGGAAGGGTCCATTTCGCATTGGTAGCCATGCACACGCCCGTTCTGGTAATCCGGACGGCTTTCGCTGCGGAACTGCACACCGGAGTTCAATGCCGGGTCGCAGAGAGCTTCAAATTCCAGGATAAAATCGCCATACTCCTGTTCGGTAGCCATAAAGCTGTTCGGCTGGCCCGTCACCGAAGTTCCGACCAGACAGCCGTCTTCCACCCGGTAGGGCGCTTCGCCGTTCAATTGCTTGAAACCGGTAAGATCTTTACCATTGAATAACTTTTGCCAGCCGTCATTCGACTGACAGGAACAAAGCAGCGCAAGAGACAGGGCTGCAAACTTCAAAGATGCTTTCATTCTGTTTTTCTTTTAGGTATTATAAATAAGAAAATTGTTTTACTGGTCTGTCAACTAACACATGTGTACGAGCACAAAGATAAAATATTATTCATAAATGCACAGCAAAAGTGTTGCTATTTTACAACAGATAGAATCTTTTTCAAAGAATAGCCTTATCTTTGTGTGCAAAATGTAATCAATAAAGGTATTTTTATGAAATTTAAAACGGCTCTCTTTGACTTTGACGGCGTGATAGTCGACACTGAACCCATTTACGATATTTTCTGGAATGAGGCAGGTGAACGTTACGGGACAGGTATCGACAACTTCGCTGCTGTTATCAAAGGCACAACACTCCCCTACATCATGGAAAAATATTTTTCCGACCGTACGGAAGAATTCCGCCGGATGGTTATTAATGAATCGACCGAATACGAAAGCACGATGCCCTTGCCCGCCATGCCCGGCTCCCTGGAATTTCTGCACTTATTGAAAAAGAACGGTGTGCAGATGGGATTAGTCACAAGCTCGGACAATGCGAAGGTGGAACGTGCATTCAAATTGCATCACCTGGAAAATATATTCGACACAGTCGTGACCGCCGACCGCATCACAAAGGGGAAACCTGACCCGATGTGTTACCTACTGGCCGCGGACGACCTGGGTGTCTCCCCTGCCGATTGCCTCGTTTTTGAAGATTCATTTGCCGGCATACAAGCGGGAACGGCTGCCGGCATGCGGGTGATCGGCCTGAGCACCACCAACCCGGAAGAATCATTGAAGGATAAAGTATATGAAGTGATTCCGAACTTCGAAAAGGTTACTTTCGAGGATTATCTGAAGTGGTAATGAAACAGAATAAAAAAAGAAGGTTGCGGCAGCCGTTGTAAAAACGGGCTTAACCGCAACCTTACCCAGTTTATTCAATTTCCGGCCGGTCGCTTTCCTTCTTTTTCTTCTGTCCCATACGCTGGTTATAGGCTGTCTGCGCATCGGATATCAGAGCGTTGACATTGCGGATAAAAGCAGTAGCTTCGTCCGAAGGATTCGCCAGGCTCCAGGCAAAAGCCAGCGAGGTTATATCGTCATAAATATCATCACCTTGGGCACGCACGATCTTGCTGTTGTCTACACTACTAGCCAGACGTTCGGCAGCGCGTTGGGCCACCAGTGATTCGTATAGATTATTCAAACGTTCCAGTTCATTCAAATAAGGGGTCAGGCTCAAAGCCTGTACGGCAGATGCATTTTCAGGTTTTCTCAGATCGACCAGGAGTCCTTTGATCGTTTCTGTTTCCTGATTGAGCGGGAGGCGTGCGATTCCGGTATATGGTTTCACTACGTTCCGCAGAAACTTTCCGGCTTCCTGTTCCGCCTGGAGTGGCAGGGTTGCGGAATTGTTTATCCGGTTCAAAGCATAGACGGCAACGTTGTCGCGTTGTTTGTCAGTGTCGTTCAACGTTTCAGTTTCCTGGCTGATACGGCTCTGGTTGTTCAGATCGGTAAGTTGGTCGATCACTGCGTCGAGGACAGTCAGTTGAGCGGCCGAAACGCCCAATGCAGGGACACCGTTCGATTCATTGACGCTAAGGCTTTCGATTTCGGGTCGGTCGCCACCCTGCTCCGGAAATGGAAGGAGGGCACGGAAACGGCGGAGAAAACTGAGGTACTCGGCGTTGTTGAAACGAGTCATCAATGGATCTGCAAATTTCAAATAGGTTCCCATAATTATATTTTTTATTGGTTGATGGACGAAAGATAGGTATATTTATTTACAAAATAGGGGTCTCAAACTGAAAATCAATGACACCTTGAAAAAAAAGTCCATATTGGCATGCAAAATGGCGGCGCAGCGTGCGAAAGCACTTTGCAAGGGTATAAAACGGCGGCGCAGCATGCGAAAGCATTTTTCACCTCAAACTTTTTAAAAAAGACTCATCACACTCTCTTTGCAGTTCTTCCTTAAAACGTCTTTTATATTCTTCTTCAGATAAATAGAACTCCTGATACGCAAAATAGGCCATCCCCCCAACCAAAACAGTTCCCATACCGCCTGTTATAACAATATCCGTTATATAACCTTCAGGTACCCCAATACATAAGAAAACCGTTAATAATAATATAAAAAATGGAGAAGCGATAAAAAAGCCAAACGCATACCTGACGGCCCTGTGGACTTTTTTATACCCCTTATCTTTAGCGAGTATTTTTTCCATTTCCTGGGATATGCGAACTGATTTGTTTTTCTGATAATAAAACCATTTTTCCATTATTTCGTTGATTATCCCTTCTTTTGTTGACGATTCCAGTCCTTCTTGTGATTTCCGGCTATTCTCTTTCTTTTTCAACCGAGACAATTCAGTTTGAGCTTCGCATCTCTGCCTCACCAGCAGTTCCTGAAATTTGGCCTCCTGCGTAGCCATCCTATGCATGAAGTCAATTTCTATTTCTCTTTCCCGCTCACGCAGCTTCCGAGCCATTTGAGCTTCAAACTTTTTTTTATATTGCTGCTTCTTATACTCAAAGTTTTGCTTTAACATTTCCTCTCTTTTTAACCATTCTTCGGGTGTACGGGCAGGTCGTTCTTCAAGGAAAAATTCCTTTTCTTTTTTCGCTTTAACCGGTTTCCGGTCTATCGGCGTACGTTGTTCTTTCAATTCTTCCCAGAATTTCTCCTTTTTACCTTTGGCTATCTGGGCACTTTCCCATCGTTCGGCATAGGTATTAAAATCTTCCAGCACATGGTAATCGAATTTATTCACGCATTCGGATTTTATCAAAAACAGATAAGCATCTTCCTGATGTAATTTCAGAACCAGCACTTCGTTGTTCCGGAAAAAAGGATGCAAAGCGCTTATGTTGTCGTCCCGTCTCATGTAGAGCGTTTGGAGAGTGGAGTTGTATTGCCATAAACCTTTCTTCTCTTCGTCATTCTGAGTGATTACAAAAGTTCCGTTTTGGTAGAAGATTAACGACTCATCCGCACCATTTTCGCCCAGTACAAACCATGCATAGGAAGGTAATATTTTAGCCATCTGCTGTCCTTTGACGACATTGCGGTGACTCTCCGATATTTCTTGCTGGAATATTTTCATTCAGATTAAATTTAGGTGACAAACTCCGTTTGAAAAACAACACTCGCAAATATAAACAAAAAAAGGGGATAAACATTTCTGCTCATCCCCTTTTCTGTTTTTTATTGTAAAAATAATCTGTCAGAAATTATATCCGATGCGAAGCGCCAGAAGTGGCTGAGATAATCTCAGGTCTCCCCAGGATTTGAGTATATTATATTTGAATTCCAAACCGACACTCAACTGATCGGTTGCATATACTTCACCTCCTAAACCGATATTGGCTCCTAAACGAGTCTTATTCAGACTTGCACTATTTCCCAGACTTACTTTCCAGAACGAAAGGTCAAGACCTGCCAACGGATAAAAACCGAACATATCGCTCAATTTGAATACATAGTGGGCATTCACGTCGATAGCCCAGGCACTCAAACCATCATCTTTCACAAAATAAGACAAAGATGGCGCCAAACGAACCTCATCCGTCAGATTATAACGATAATCCAACCCCAACAACGCATTTCCATTCTCATTAAACCCATAACCAAGATTAAAACCGAAAGACGATTGTCCTTGCTGAGTCTGTGCAAATGCACTCATGCTGATAATTGCCAGCATGCACATAACAATTAATTTCTTCATACTCTCATTAATTTTAGTTCAACATTATGCGCAAATATAATTATTTTACTTTAAGTCTGTCCCCTGCGCTCTTAACAATACTGCGATAATAGTCTTCGTCGTAGCCAGGGAAATCAGGATATTCGGACAGTCCGTAGCCATTTTGCTTGAACTGGCCGTTTTCTTCTTTCTTAACGTTTCCGTCCATGTATTTTACTAAAAGATACTCGCCGAGCTTCTTCCAGCGGGCAGTTGCCTGATCGGCAGTCGTCGTGCTGAACCAGGTCAGGAACCGGACTGCTTCCGCCGGATTCCTGGCATACAATTCGGAGGCTGCCTTGTCGATAGCCGGGATTACCTCTTTATAACTGTTCTCCAATTCCTGCTGAACCGGACGAATGTCTTTGATCATAAAGCTGTATTTACCGTAAGCCTGGTTAGCCACCCAGTTGTGAATCCAGAATGCGGAAGTCCACGAGAAATTCATAATGTCCCCGTTTCCTACCCGGTAGCACTCGGGCGATTCCGTGATAGAGCAATACAGCGGAGTGAACACGGCCATATCAGCATCATCCACACCGAACCAAAGGATTCCACCGATCGCATCCGGCAACCAGTTACGCATCTGCGGAACGATTACAAAACCGGTCTGCTGCGTAGCGATGGCACGTTCGTTGGTATATTCTTGTCCATCCACCTTAAACGTCATCGGACGCCAGCGATACGGCACTTTATAAGAGCCGGCTCCGGCATCTTTCGTCATATCCAGATCGGTTCCTTCAAAATGGTCGCGCATACCGTTCTGAACGTCCTGAACAGACAACAGACGGTCCGGCTTCACATACAACGGCATCGGCTCTTTGGAAGGATCGCCCTTGATAAAGTCGGTGTACTTATCCATTGTCTTATCGTATTTACGGAAGAAAGACCATACACGTGCTTCACAACCTCTCAATGCACTGAAGTCGTAAGGACAATAGGCCTTCTGGAAACTGAAGTCTTTATCTTTTCCACTGAAATACCCTTTTTCGCGGGCCAAAGAAACAACATCGGGCGAATACATACAGTTTTCCTTGTCATCGAAAGGAATCTGCTGGATGCGCGACTGGTTGGCATGTGCAGAGATGCAATCATCCGGAACGCGGATGGCCACCCAAACAGCTCCTTTGTTACCCGGGCCTTTACCGATCAGTTCCATCACCCATGCTTCGTTCTTGTCGGCGATAGAGAAAGTCTCGCCGCTGCTGTAATAACCGTAGTCCTTCACCAGGTCGGTCATTACTTTGATTGCTTCGCGGGCCGACTTTGAACGCTGGAGGGCGATGTAGATCAGGCTGCCGTAGTCGATAATGCCTGTTGTATCCACCAGCTCCGGACGTCCGCCCCACGTACTTTCCGTGATAGCCACCTGATGTTCATTCATGTTGCCGACAACCGAATACGTCTGTTCCACCTGCGGAATCTGTCCCAGCGGCTTATTTGTATCCCATTCCCTGACTTCCAGCATGGCGCCTTTCGGCCAGGTCGCTGCCGGCCAACGGTATAACTCGCCATACAGGGTATGCGAATCAGCTGCATAACTGATCATCACCGATCCGTCGACCGATGCCTTCTTTCCTACCAGCAAACCCGTACAAGCCATTGCCTCCATTCCGGAAAGCAAAACGGCACAGGCTGCTGCGATAATCCATTTTCTTTTCATATAAATAAGTTTAAGCGAATAATAGCATATATACTGCCGCACCGCAAATATAGCCAATCAATGCCAATATTGAAAATCGCTTTGTATAGTACATGAAATCTATTTTCTCCAATCCCATCACCGTGACACCTGTTGCCGAACCGATAATCAGGATGCTACCGCCTGTTACGGCACAGTAGGCAAGGAATGTCCAGAATCCTCCGTCGGAAACAAAAAATTGTGCATAAGGAGCCAGGTCGGCCGTCTGCTGCACGATCGGATACATACCCATCGTCGCTGCCACCAGCGCCACGTTATCCACGCAGGAAGATAAAGCTCCGATCACAAAGCTGATTAAATAAGGTTCATGCACATGCTTGTCGAGATAGGCGGACATGATCCCCAACTGTCCCGATGTCTCCAGGGCGCCTACCGCCATCAGGATTCCCAGGAAGAAAAAGATCGTTGCCAGGTCGATGTTCGGTAATAATTGGGTAATACGCAGCTTTTCCGATTCATGCACATGCAAACGGCTGTACATGACATCGGTATATATCCATAAAATAACCAGTCCCAGCAATACCCCCAGGAACGGAGGCAAATTGGTCAGCATCTGAAAGACCGGAACCAAAGCCAACGAAAGCACGCCGATCACAAAGATCACCCGGCGTGAATGATTCGGTATTTCCGGAATAAACTCATCGGCAGCCTCTTCCTCACTCATGACACGCAACCGGGCATCTTTCTTGAACAACCAGAAATGGGCAATGGAGAGCGGAACCAGCATATTAACCAATGCAGGAATAAATACATGCGAAATCTGGTGCATCGCCGTCACATTCTTTCCTACCCAGAGCAGGATTGTCGTCACATCACCGATGGGCGACCACGAACCGCCGGCATTGGCTGCGATAATCACCATACAGGCATATTTCAACCGGTCGGTCCTGTCGGGAACCAACTTACGAAGTACCGCCATAATCACGATCGCTGCCGCCAGGTTATCCAGCAAAGCAGAGAAGAAGAAAGTGGCAAAACTGATATACCACAATAGTTTCCGTTTGTTGGAGGTGCGGATATATCCCGTCACCGACCTGAAACCACCGTGTTTATCGACAATATCGACAATCAGCATGGAACACATCACAAAGAACAAGGTCTCTGCCACATTTCCCAGATGGTAAACGATAGAACGGTTGGTTATAAAATTAATAAACTGGTCTTTTGCCGGCAGATTTGTCATTTCGGGGTTCTGCATCAGAAACTCTTCGAACAGCGGATTGGAACGTTCAACGAAAATGTTGTAGGCATCAAACATCAATATCATCCACAAAGAAATGGCCATAAAAAGAGCTGTTGCCGCTTTGTTGATCTTAATCTTATCTTCAAGCGCAATAGCAATGATACCCCCGATAAAAATAATTGGCATTAATATAAACATAAGTGCATTTTATTTAGTCTACCCTTCCGTAAAAGGGATTAATTAATGATATACGTACAGTTCTAATATTATCAGATGTGAGCTATCTTGTCCCCGTGCTCGACACGGGGCCGCAGAGGAACCAGCAGTATCAAAAGATACATATAGGATTACGGTCTGTGCCTTTGCGATCCCGTGTCAAGCACGGGAACGGGATAGCTCATTTCTTTCTAAATTGGCACATTGGCATATTGCCACATTGGCTCATTATTTTCTACTTCTATCACAATGTATACAGATAACCGATCTCTTCCGCCCAGATCGACTCGTCAGGGGTTTCAAGGATCAGAGGGATGTCGTCAAAACGAGGATCGGCCATCAGCATTTTAAAGGTTGTCATCCCCATCACCCCTTTTCCAATACTGTCATGCCTGTCTACACGGGTCGCCA
>OGWU01001462.1_pt1 | contig 13476 bp, 12 predicted proteins | sample 1576071 | NCBI WGS metagenome assembly OGWU01 (sample SAMEA3541582, study PRJEB24748) | human gut metagenome | biome: human gut; feature: human-associated habitat; material: faeces | place: China | collected 2012
GGCAGACGCGCGTGCCTCAGGAGCACGTGGGCATCGCCCGTGCGGGTTCGAGTCCCGCCGCCCCGACCAAAACGTTGAACCAGGACATCCGCACGGGTGGCCTTTTTCATGCGTTTGATTACCAGTTAGATCGGCACTGCTCCAAAACCCATGCAGTGACCTGCTCGCCGTTCGCTTGGTTTGATTACCAGTTAGATCGGCACTGCTCCAAAACAGCGCGTGGTTCGACGGGCAGATTAGGCACGTTTGATTACCAGTTAGATCGGCACTGCTCCAAAACTGGAGAGGTGGTTGCAGATGACTAAGCGAGGTTTGATTACCAGTTAGATCGGCACTGCTCCAAAACATAAGAGCCATTGCAACCTCCTACTCGACAATGAAAGCGTCTACAAGACGCGATTCAACCTGTACGTATTGGAACTTGCCGCACACTGTAATCTCTTGCTCCTTGGACAGGCTTGCAAGTTCGTCTTCGGACAACTCGACACAGAGGGTGTTGCAGAACTGTCCAAGGATAACCTGCCCCACACGAACATAGGTGGGGTTGATATCCCCGATAATCGCGGTGCAACGGAAAATCTTACCGTCGTATTCCTGCTTTGCCTTCGCTTCGTTCTCGCTATCCATTTCGTGAAATGCTTCCAAGTCGAGTTCTTCTGCTTGTTCAAGCATCTCTTCCTGTGAAAGCTCTTGGGATTCTGTAGTGGCGTTGCCGCCGCAAGCCGCGAGTCCGAACATGCTCGCTACTCCAAGAGAGCCAAGAACGAAGTTCCTGCGGGTAAGATTGCCCATGATTTACTCCTCTCGAATATGATTGAGTAGAAAGTTGAACCCCGCGTGTTAGGTAAGTGTGCAAACCAGCGGGTAGGTGTGATTCCATCTAACCGTGAGGGGTTTGATTACCAGTTAGATCGGCACTGCTCCAAAACAACATACAATCACCCCTCGATAGAAAGTGGTTTGATTACCAGTTAGATCGGCACTGCTCCAAAACTGGGTAGCGGCATGAATGTAGCGGCGCGCTGTTTGATTACCAGTTAGATCGGCACTGCTCCAAAACAGACTCTGCACTAGATGAACTTGTAGCCGTTTGATTACCAGTTAGATCGGCACTGCTCCAAAACTGTGGTACCTCTACACCGCCGACGAGCAGGGTTTGATTACCAGTTAGATCGGCACTGCTCCAAAACTCGGGCACGCTAACGCGCGTGAGGATAGCAGTTTGATTACCAGTTAGATCGGCACTGCTCCAAAACTTGCGTGAGCCTTCCTCGCTACCTCCGTTGGTTTGATTACCAGTTAGATCGGCACTGCTCCAAAACGTATATACATCCTTCGGTTAAACGCAATAAGTTTGATTACCAGTTAGATCGGCACTGCTCCAAAACGCGATGATGCAAGACGTGAGATAGCGCGCGGTTTGATTACCAGTTAGATCGGCACTGCTCCAAAACTAGAGGTCGTAGTTGGCGGAGATTTGAACGTTTGATTACCAGTTAGATCGGCACTGCTCCAAAACTCGAGAGCGCTCGCGACGTGGAGATTGCAGTTTGATTACCAGTTAGATCGGCACTGCTCCAAAACGAACAAATCGAGCTACACGCTGCAAATCAGTTTGATTACCAGTTAGATCGGCACTGCTCCAAAACACCGCGCTAGACTGGATTGATTCGGTAGGGGTTTGATTACCAGTTAGATCGGCACTGCTCCAAAACTCGTTTACCTCCGTGATGATGGCATTCGTGGTTTGATTACCAGTTAGATCGGCACTGCTCCAAAACTCTCAAAACGCTCTGGGTTCGGCACGTTGAGTTTGATTACCAGTTAGATCGGCACTGCTCCAAAACGAGTTTGGGGGCCTCTTGGTCATCTTCTATGTTTGATTACCAGTTAGATCGGCACTGCTCCAAAACTTACCGGGAAGGGGAGCGCATGGGCCTGGAGTTTGATTACCAGTTAGATCGGCACTGCTCCAAAACTACGTCTCATTCCGCACATCTGAAGAAGCAGTTTGATTACCAGTTAGATCGGCACTGCTCCAAAACGGGGCGCTGAACGACGCGAACGATCCATGGGGGAAGAGAAGGCAAGAGCACGCCGACCGATACTATGAAGAAGTTCGAGCAAGGGACCCTGAGCGAGAGATCGAAGCGGTCGTGAGCTCTTCCGGAAAGAGCCGCGAAAAAGTCAGGGCCGCATATGAGCATGTCTTCATTAAGGAGCACGACCTTGAGGGAGGGCGCCGGAGATTCGACCCCGATTACGATATGGCGCAAAGCTGGCAGCGGCTCAGGGAGGGCAAGACCGTTCTCGAGCACGACTTGACCCTAATCGAGCACGAGGCTCGCGAGGCCATGTATATGGACGAGGGCATGACTTACGCGGAAGCACACGCAAAGACGTGCTCGGAGGGGTATAATTATGTCAAGGACCTGGATAAATGGAAGGACGATGAAGCGCAATGACACTGTTTGAACTTGTCGAGTTGACTGCAGAGCGCGCCGTCTACGACTATTATCCAGATGGCGACAAGTCGGATCGCGGGCAATTGTCGTTCAACCGTATTGACGGCACATGGACCGTTCCGGAGAGGGCCGAAGCGGACCGCCACTCGTCCTACTCGAACCATCTCTGCCACAGGCTCGAAGAGTTCAACCGCTCCGGAGTCTTCCAGGAGTCCGGCTACGTCGCATGGTGCTGACGATGGCAAAGAACATAACGCCGTTCATCTGATTCAATGGCCCCGCTCCGGCGGGGCCTTTTTTCATGCCGCGTGACCTTGGCCGGAACATCCTCCCGAACGAGGGAGGACCAATGAACCCCATAACGTTTGATTACCAGTTAGATCGGCACTGCTCCAAAACGCGAGCCTGACGATCGCGCACAGCGCGAGGTTTGATTACCAGTTAGATCGGCACTGCTCCAAAACTCAACGACGCGCTTGACGTTGAGGTAACGGTTTGATTACCAGTTAGATCGGCACTGCTCCAAAACAAGAGATGAAGGCGGGCGCCGGCAAGGCAGTTTGATTACCAGTTAGATCGGCACTGCTCCAAAACGAAGCCGCCGCCGAATACATGGCCGATAAGTTTGATTACCAGTTAGATCGGCACTGCTCCAAAACGCGGCACGGGCCTATCCGGCACCTACTCAGTTTGATTACCAGTTAGATCGGCACTGCTCCAAAACTTAAATTCCATGTAGCCCCAAAAAGTGACAGTTTGATTACCAGTTAGATCGGCACTGCTCCAAAACTCGAGAGCGCCCGCGACGTGGAGATTGTAAGTTTGATTACCAGTTAGATCGGCACTGCTCCAAAACGGCGCTACCTGTCCGACGAGCACCGCACGTGTTTGATTACCAGTTAGATCGGCACTGCTCCAAAACATGTCAACGGGTGCCACGACGTCAACGTCCGTTTGATTACCAGTTAGATCGGCACTGCTCCAAAACGAGGTAGCGGCACGAGCGTCGTCGCGTGCGGTTTGATTACCAGTTAGATCGGCACTGCTCCAAAACGGCAGTTGTCGATGTCCTCGCCGAGGTCTGGTTTGATTACCAGTTAGATCGGCACTGCTCCAAAACGCACCTGCCGCAGACCTTCACGCCCATCAGTTTGATTACCAGTTAGATCGGCACTGCTCCAAAACCCCCAGTCGTTGGCATACTTGGATGCGATGGTTTGATTACCAGTTAGATCGGCACTGCTCCAAAACACTATTTTTTCTTGCGCCTTGATGATAGTAGTTTGATTACCAGTTAGATCGGCACTGCTCCAAAACCATTCACCAAGGCCACGCCTTACTACCGCCGTTTGATTACCAGTTAGATCGGCACTGCTCCAAAACATTGCTATTACTACAACGACACAGAGCTTTAGTTTGATTACCAGTTAGATCGGCACTGCTCCAAAACTTTGGCGTGAAGTACTTCTTATCAAGAACGACTTCGTAACCAAATCGACCCTTATAAGGGGTTGTGTGGCCTGAAACCTGCCATTGCTTTAGATAAACAACAGTGTTTGCGTCAAGCTGCAAAGATGCGCCGTATTTCGTCTCGCGAATCATGCTATCGCCAACATGAACAACAATCTTGTTTCCATCGTGAGAGACGCGGTTCATTTCTAAATAGCTGCTCGATTTGCTTTGATTGTTCTTCCACCAATCCAGGCCAGCGTATCGATAATCATTAAATTGACCGGACTTGGATTTTTTTGTAGCCACAGGCATGTCGTTATGCTTCTGAAAGTTGCGCTTATAACGTTCGGCTAAGGCACTTGTTTTCGATGCCGAGCTACTACCGCGTCCGCCCATAGAATCACCTACTTAACAAAAAGCCGCCCCGAAGGACGGCTAAAGAATCAAAAAACGCTATCGAAACTGTGCCAGCATGTCGGCAAACGGGCTAAGCTCATTGGGCTCATATATAATATTTCCGCCGTCTTCCGTGCGATAGTTTCCGGGAGGAAGATAACGCCCATTCGGCAATACGCAGAGATTGCCGTGCCATTTAACGCCTTTTGGCATCAACGGTGTGCCAAATTCATCCTCTTCGAATTCAAAATCGAAATCAACGTCATATTGCATTCTGCATCAACCTCCATTATGAGAACGTGCCTGTTTTTTGGGTTACAAGCTTGCCGCTTCTCTTGGGCTGCTTCTTGTATGTGATGTTGATACCAATTTTACCAAATTCTGAAGTGTAGGCACTGTTTACCGCACGCCACATCTCAATTTCGCTTTGATATTTTTTGCCTCTAACAGAAGCATCGGCACGCCGCGCGGCAGCCCTAACGGCGCTATTGCTAACGTTCTTCGTTACAACGGCTGAATATGTTCCCTCGTTGGAAGTTGCGATGATTCTCTTTATATTTCCACCGCTCGCACCGTAGGCCGCAGCGATATATGTTTGATTACCAGTTAGATCGGCACTGCTCCAAAACTACGATATAGCGGCATGAACGCCTCGGCGGTTTGATTACCAGTTAGATCGGCACTGCTCCAAAACAATCGTTTGGGCTGCCAAACAATCTTGCAGTTTGATTACCAGTTAGATCGGCACTGCTCCAAAACACAAAGGCACGTTCTTATTCGACAAGTTCGGTTTGATTACCAGTTAGATCGGCACTGCTCCAAAACAGTACGGCTTGGAGTATGGCGAGAACAACAGTTTGATTACCAGTTAGATCGGCACTGCTCCAAAACCATTGGAACAAATTCCCCACTGCGAGAGGGACGGCCAATCCAACCGAACTAGCTATTTATGCTCCAAAAACTGCAGGTCAATAGCCATCTTTCGCTCATGTTCATACGAGCTGTTATCATGCTTATTTTCCAATAAAAGCACTTTTAATTTCAAGAAAAATATATGCTCATAGAGCTGTTCAAGCTCTTTTTTCGTCAAAAAAGTTTTCAAATTTACGAAGCAAATTACCTTCTTACAACCCGCGTCAAGAGCATAGGAAAGAAAATTCAGCAGATTATCAAGGAACGTTTTCTCCTCTTGAAAAGCTATGCCAAATCCTAGAAACTTGAGATAGCGTTTCAAATCCCATTCTAAGGCAAAACCGATATCGGCATTAAAGCCCATACCCAAAAGTTCTAGCTTTCTTCTTAAGACGCCTTCGGTTTCTTCAACTTCCGTTCGAAGGTCTTCATCTTCTAAAAATTCTCGCTCAACCTGTTTCACCACGACAGAGAGAAAGCCTTTGTCATCCCATGGCAGGCTTAAGGGATCAGAGATAAGCATCAACGCATCTTTAGGCATTATCTCCCGTTCTTCATCCCAAAATGAATATGGCTCCAAAGCATAGCGCCCACACCCTAACTTCAACGAAGCAGCCACGCGCGCAAACAAAGCGCCATTTTCAATCTCGAAGACCGACACCTCCCCCGCCTCTAGCTCCAACGGATTCTCAAAACCAGAAAATACTAATCTCATAAAACAAGAAGCTCTTCCATCGTATCAACCTCATCGTAAGCTTCGCGATTGCCCGTTATATACTCCATTGTCGCAAACTGCGACTCCATGACGCGCAAAACCTGAACTAAGCCAGAAGGCGGACGGTGCTTCCTCAGACGTTGGACAGCATTTCCCGCCGCTCCATCATTTACGACAAGTTTTGCGTAAACAGATTCCTGCAACATAAGGTAACCGTCCTTAACGAGAAACTTGCGAAAAGAACGATAATCCTTGCGCTGCGCAGGGGTATCTTGCGGTAAATCAAAAAAGACGATTAGCCTCATGTACCGAATCCTTGCCCTCTCGCTCATACGACATCAAACGACTCGATCTCATCGACCGACAGTTTCTTTCCCAATGCTTTAAGGCAATCAGCGACATAGAGCGAAATAACGGATGCCACACGGTAAGAACCGCCTCGATACGGAATTGATTGATTAAGCATATCCACAAGCATCAACTTCGTATCCTTGGTAAAGTCACCGTCAAATTCATCAAAGACAATGCGATCGACAATCGGCCTAAAGGGCTCCATCAAGTCACAGCTCAAGTTGAACTGGTTGTACTCATTTCTATGGCAGATACCTGTTTGAGTCAAAAATCCACGCGCAACTATCTCTCGGTTAACTGCCGACAGCAAAATCGCATATCCGTAGTTAAGCGCGGCATTAAGCGGAGTATCGTTATCGCGCGAAAAGCTGGGGCCAAATAACGCCGCAAAGTATAAACGCGCAGCATGACCTTCCCGGTTTGTAGGGTCTCCCGACCTTACCTCCGGAACAATTTTGCTCAACATTTCACCCTGCTCTTCTCGCGCCCTTGTCGTCAAAACGCGAGACTGGTGCGCAATCTTATCGCGCACTACACGCTGCCAAACTCGTTTTTTAATCGCTTCTCCCCACTCAAGCTGCTCGGCAATTCGTTTGCTTGTGTTATGAGCACCGTAGAGAGGCAAATATTGTCCAATCGGATCACGTTTCTCGTCGGTGACCACAAAAGCAATCTTAGCCTTTGCAAGCTCAGACAGAAGATAAGCGCTAACGAACGCTTGATTAGTCTGAAGCACAACCGAAGAAATCTCCGAGAGGTGAATCTTAGCAGTATCGTCCTCGCGACGCACAACCATATATCCGGCTTTATACTGGAGCTTGCAGGGACTTTCGATGACGATATTCCTAAAGCCCGACACGAGTCTTCCTTTCAAACATGCCCGTTACGGACTGGTCGATGATAAAGAAGGGCACCTTCGGGTCATCGAGAAGTTTGGGGTATGACATCATCATCGCACCGGCATGAGATGACCCGCCAACCCCAGACAAGTCAACGATACGGTTGTTGCCATTCAGCAAAGCAATCAGTCCTAATACAACCGCAGCCTTTTCCTCATTGCTCGAAGAATCGAAATTGCTTTGGTATTTCGGGAGTGTCAGTTGGCGCAATAGCCTTCCGCAGGATTGGACAGGAGCGTTTGATATTCGATTCCATATTGCCGAAACCTCTTCCGAAAACGCTCCGTCCAATCCCGCCTCGGCAGCTCTTAATTTGGAGCACATCGAGATAGCGCTTATTTCATCCTGATTAAACGCCAGCTCGGCACCCGAACGAACTTCTTTCGCCCCGGTAATAATCAGCTTGTCCCCATTAACCTCAATTAATTGTTTCTTATATATCTTCGGCCTTTGGATACTTACGAATTCCAAGCCCTCACCCTTGGCAAGACCGCGAGCATACTCTTCCAGCGCCAAAGGATTGGCCTCGATACGGGCAGCAAGCCATACCGGAACCTGCGAAAAGCGGAATGTTGGCTTACCCTTTTTCTTCGCCTCATAAATAAAGAAGTATGCAAATTGCTGGCTTGAAAAACCGCCATATAACTTGGGATCCAATCCCTGCTTGGTTGAAAGAGCAAGCTTCGGCCCCATCTTTGGATCTCGGGGAGAATAGACCGTCGCATTCCAGAACGCTCCAGTATCTTGCTGCGGCATCCTTGAAATATAGCATTGGCGATAGTTCAGGGCTTTTCGAATACCATCGACCTCGGCCTCCGCATCCCAAGAGTCTTTGAATACCTCACCCGTGTCCTTATCGAAACCAGAGCTCATGAAGCTGTTGATAACGAAACCCGCCGAGCCAGGCATCCGGTGAGTTTTCTTGAATACCTCGGATTGTTCCTGAACATACTTTTTAATTACATGCGAATAGCCGATGGGATTCTCATAAATACCCGGATGCCTCATCTGAACGAAGAGACCAATTCGAGATGCGAGGAAAGCATCATGTGCATGATGGAAATCGTTCGCCTCACGGCATTTAGCAAGGTCGGCAGCCTCACGCAAATTATGAGACATACTCGCCTTGACGGGAACAATCCTCGTCTCCTCGTTCGCAAACCGCGCTTCAAGCAAGGCTTGGGCGAGCTTGACCATCTGGCTTGTTTCAACCAACTGCCTAGCGATAAAGCCTCTCAGTTGATTCTCGTTGATATTTGAACGCAACAGATTGTGATATTTCTTGTCACCAATGAGCCCAGCATCATGCAGCTGACTCCACGTCTCCCTCATTTTCCAGCGGATGCTTTTATCGATAAGCAGCTGATCGGTTTTATGTTGGTTCTCCTCACGGAGCACCAACGCCTTGTTTTCGATGCTGTCATCTTTGATATAAGCGCGAGGAATGATGTGATCGACCTCGTACTCGCCCGAGCCGGCAAGCAATTTCTCGAGATTAATAGCTTTTCCCGAATAGAGGCATTTTCCATTCTGCATGAGATACAGACTCAAACGCTCATCAAGATTGGCGTTGATAGCCTTTTGCTCCTTGAAGTCATCCATCACTTCAACGGCAACGCCCTCCTCTTTGAGCTTCTTGAGCGCCTCTCCTATTTTGTCCCAACGTTTGACAGTGCGTTTTCCCTTTTTACCGGCATCTTCGCCACGCGTAACTTCAATAAAGATGTTTGCCGGAGCATGACCAGCAATAGAAGCGATTTCTTCGACGATACGTATTGCTTGATTCAGACTACGACGAATTGCCGGAGAACCAGGGAGCTCATTAACCCCAAGATCCTTTCCATGCTGTCCATAATAATTGCGATTGTGCTCATCGATCTTTTTCTGAAAGCCCAAACCCTCATCGCGAAGGGCCTCCATCATGACCACTGTCTCGCCCTGGCGCCGCTCCGAACATGGATTTCCCTCGCGAAGAACGTCCATAATGCTGACAGCACGGCCAGCAGGGCTTTCAACCTTTAACCCGGTAAGGAACTGTTCGGAAAGACGACCCCATCCCGTAAAACGCTTTTTGCAGATAGCTTTAATCTGCGACGCGTCAAGCATTCCATTGCCGCGCTCGCCAAATTCATCCTCAAGCTTTTCCTTGAGGATGGAACGATCCTCAAAAAGCGTATTCCATTTAATCATCTTCTCGATAGCCGGATACTCAGCCGGAGAGAGCTCTCCTAAGCCAAAAATATCTTTTGCAAAGAAAAGATACGATCCCATTTTTGACTCGAGGCCCGTCTCGCCCTGACCGCCCTTAACGATTGGATGATTAGCGTCCCCTTCCCGAACAAGCCAATCTTCAAGCATCTTATAGGTAACACGACGATACTTATGAAAGAGCTCTCGAACGATACCCTCGCGCTGCGCAGCATCGAATCTTTGCCAATCATCTCCATCGTCGGACCAGCGAACTCCATTAAGTTCGTTAAGTACGCAAAACTCTTCGTACAGGAGCGACTGTTTTGGCAGTACCTTTTCGCCTGCCAGATAGGTACAGTCACCCGTCATGCGCATAATAAAGTTCTCGGCGCTCTTGTTCTTGTCGATAATCGTGTCCCAGTTCCAGGGAGTAATTACCTCCCGCTCCATACCGGGTTTTCGTTCCGACCATTGGAAGCGATTGTGGTTATGGCTATCTTGAGCAGCGTTTACTGAAGTTAACGGCCCCACGTAATACGGAATACGGAAAGAAACCAGGCTCTCAAACTTTCCCTCATACTCCTTGAGGAAGGAGTAGAACCGCCCTTGATTTTTGATAATAGCCGTCAGTTCTTCCAAATGAAGCTGATAGTAAATTGCGCCGTTGTCGCTCGTCTTTAGCCTGCGAAGAAACTGCTGTTTTTCGAAGCGCTCCATCATGTTGAGATAGCGTTCATCGGTCACGGCGTCAGTTCCACCGAGCAGTTTCTTTACCGCCTTGGCAAAGTCATCATAAGAAAGCTTGTGCAGATTGTACGCCGTATATCCCTCAGCATCCGCATAGCTATAGTCCTTCGAGGAATCATCGGGATTCGCATCGTGATACGTCGCCCCACGAAAGAACTCATCGTATGCACCTGGTGCATATTCCCTAACCAAAGCTCGAAGAGTCTTGAGATCCGTTTTATACAGATCATATTTTGCAATCATGTTATGCGAAATGGTTTGTCCGGGTGCATAAGAGAGCAAACCTTGCAGCACGTATGCGGAATAGACGGCGCACAGAGCATCCAGGAGCTCAGCGGAGTCATCGGGACACGCCGCCCTCAACAGCTCAAGTTTCTCGTCATCAGACAAGGCAAGCTTCGTAGATTCGCAATCAAATTCTCCGAAAACATACTTAAACTCACATTGGAGTCCAACCATCGCCTTGGCTAAATTGTCGGCAAGCTTCTTATCGGCCGCCGCGGCATCAGTCGAAACAGCAAGCGCTTTCGCAATCTCGGAAGCAAGCTGGGAACGCGACGATTTGCTGTCGGAAAGACACTTCTCGATACTCTTTGCGGGATCCTTGCCAAACTCGTACCCTCGCGAAAAGCACCATTCTTTAAGCGCGTCAACAAACTGGGTAACGGCTTTTTTGGAATCAGCGTGCTTGGCAGAAAGCGACTTCTCCTCTTCCCTCAAAAAATTACCGCGATGCTTGATGATATTGTGCATCGCCAGATAGATAAGGCGCAGATCCGCTGGCTCATTCGACTCCATTAGGTATGCGCGCAGGTGATAGATGGTTGGAAACCGGTCGTAGTAATCAGCTTTAGTAAAGCTCTTCGTAAAAATTGGATCACCCTCAATCGTCCTCGATTGATTGAGTCGCATGAAGAACTCAGGGTCGACCTTGTCCATCTCATTCTTAAAAAGACCTTGCAACAGATCGAGGCGCCAACGACGGCGCTCGTAACGACGGCGCTGCCCTCTATGAACGCGGGCCTCAGACGCCGGCATCGCGCTATCAAAGAGACGGCTGCCCCACGTCGGCTTCTTTTTGAAATGCAAAAGATTGCCTTTTTCATCAACCACGCTCCAACCAACAGAGCCGGTTCCCATATCGAGGCCGATACTATACTCGCCGGGGTAATTCCTTAAATTCATAACGTTAAGTCCCTTCGCACTGTGGTACAGTGGCCTAGTCGATTACCAGTTATATCGGCACTGCGAGTCAAAATACGGCTTGGCCAAAAAAGCAGGTTCGCCTGCGTCCCGTAGGGGACACTTCGACTCGTCAAGAGCCTCCGCTAGGAGGCTCTTTTGCTATCTGCATGATAAAACGCAATGCGGACATATCATTTAATAGTAGGCAATAAATCGGTGGGCGCAGCTTGTTTCGGCCCAACCTGAACGATCCTGCCGCCGCAAAATCAACAGCAAAGACGCAGCAGCATGTCGCACCAAGCACCAAAATACTTTGTAACAACCCAATCATAGGCACACGTCTAGCGGGTGCATCATGGAGTGGCTCAACATTTGGCCATGAACAATGGAGTAGAAATCGGCAAGCACCTCGTTCGGTGCGCTGCAATTGTGCAACTACACTCCCGCAGCCACGCCAACCCCTGCCCCCACAATCAAAAAATACGGTTATAGGTAGGTTGATCCAAAAGACGCAAATAGACCCCGCCTACAATGACCATTTTCCTGCATAAACACGCACGCAAACGATCCCCTACTCAGCACCCCCTCTTCAACCTACCTATAACCGTATTTTTTCGCTCAGTCACCTACCCAGCACGCACGGCATCCCCTGCCAAAACGCAAAAAAGCCGGCCCCTTTGTCCACGCGTCCGCCGCAAAGAGCGGCGCATGAACAAAAAGGCCGGCTAAAACCAACTCATCAGGGCCGGGCAACGCACCTCAAACCCATCAGCACCTACAGCTTGCCGAGGTACTTCTCAAACTGCGGCTTGAAGCCAATATGGTCGGGCGCCTGACTCGGCATTTGCGGGAAGGCATCATGACCAGGCAGGTTATTTGCCTCGATGAACAGCGGGCCGTCCTCGGTAATAGCAACGTCCCAGCCCACATAGCCCATGCCCGGGATCTTTGCTGCAGCCGCATGGCACAGATCCATAACCTTGTCCCACATGGGAATCTGATAGCCAGGCAGCTCGGTGCCGGAGCGCGGGTGACGCTCGTACACATGGAACTCCTTATCACAGGCAGGGCCCGCAATCTTTCCCGTCTCCAGGTCCACCACGGCGTACATGCCGCCAGCGTTGATGTTGTCTACGGGGCGGTCGCTGTTGCCCATGCGGATGCACGCATAGATCACGTGCGGCTCTCCGTCCTCGGGGCGCACCGTGTACACGCGGATGGTATTAACCGAACCCGGATAAATCTTGGCCATGGCGGGGTGCTGCACCACCACGTCCTCAATCAGGTCGGCGCCCGAGCCCTTTAGATAGTCATACAGGGCATCCAGCGAATCGAAATCCGCCACCTTGAGCTTTTCCACGCCCTGGCCGCAGCACAAATCGCTCGGCTTGGCAATGATCTGCTCGCGTCCCTCCATAAAGGCAAGGAACTCCTCCTTGGAGCAAGTAGAGAAATGCAGCCATCCGCGATGCAGATACTCGTTAAAGAACTCATAGAACTCGTTCTTGTTATCCACCAGGTGGTAATACTCCGGATTATTCAGACGACGCACAATGGTGTTATTAACCCCTCGGGTCACAAAGGTGGCACGCTGCGCATCGTTCATGTTGTAGAACTCCAGCAGCGAGTAATCCTTGTAGCCGGCACCGAACTTAAAGCCGCACTTCACCACGTCGGCAAACAGCCATACGCGGTTCTTCCCGCTCTTGTCATGGCAATCCCCCACCGTTTGAAACAGTGCACCGTAATCCATGTGCGCGATGCAACGAAAGATATAACCCAACTTGCCCATAATGGCTCCTCGAATGCTCAGATAACCCAACGTGAGTATAGGGCGCCGTCCGTCAGCGCAACGCGACAGCGCGCACCCTTAATAGTCCACGGCGCCTTCGCTTGCCATCCACTCGCTTTGGAACTCGGCATAGCGGCCCTCGATAATCGCTTGGCGAGCGCGGCGCATCAGGTCTAACAGGAAGTAGATGTTGTGCTCGGAAAGCAGGATACCGCCGAGCATCTCCTTTTGCGTGACCATGTGACGGATAAGCGCGCGGCTGTAGCCGCCCGTGCACACCGGGCAGGTGCACTTGGGATCGATGGGGCCGTCATCGTGCGCAAACTTGGCGTTGCGGAAGTTCAGGCGGCCCTGGCTGGAAAACGCCGTGCC
>OGWU01001474.1_pt1 | contig 13421 bp, 10 predicted proteins | sample 1576071 | NCBI WGS metagenome assembly OGWU01 (sample SAMEA3541582, study PRJEB24748) | human gut metagenome | biome: human gut; feature: human-associated habitat; material: faeces | place: China | collected 2012
GACGTACTCGACCGCACGACGCCCAAGTCGAAGCCGGCACCGGCCACAAGTGTCTTAAAGACCGAGCCGGGCTCGTAGGCATCGGTAACCAGGCGCAAGTTCATGTCCTCGGTCTTGGCGTTTTCCAGATCGGTCTGGTCATATGTCGGATACGAGCATGCCGCCAGAATCTCGCCCGTCGTGGGATCGGTGACCAGGGCCGAGCCATTCTTGGCCTTGGTCTTTTCGACCGCCTCGGCCAGGGCGTCCTCAGCGGCGCGCTGGATATTGACATCGAGCGTCGTCACGATGTCCACGCCGTCAACCGCCGCCACCTTTTTATAGGCGCCGCCCGCGATATAGCTACCGTCCCTCGCCCGCTCGCGCACCAGCGAACCGTTCGTTCCGGTCAAAAGCTTGTTGTACTGCTTCTCAAGGCCCGTCAGACCGTCGTTGTCCACGTTTACCACGCCAAGCACCTGCGATGCCAGGTTGCCATAAGGATATACGCGCTTCATGGCCTGCTCAAAGAGCACGCCGGGCAGATTCTTCTTCTCCAACGCCGCAGCATCGTCCTCGTCCACCTGGCGTTTGATATACACCCAGGTGCCATCGGACATAACGAGATCACGACAGGTTTTCTTATCGATGCCCGTAGCTTTGACCAGTGCCGAGACCGTCTTGTCAACATCCTCGATAAGCTGAGGATTCACGGCGATGTTGCGGCATTCGACCGACGACGTCAGCACGTTGCCGTTACGGTCGTAGATGGTACCGCGCTTGGCATACAGCGTCTGCGCAAGCAAGCGACGTGCATCGGCACGGTCGCGTAACTTATCGGCTTCCACGATTTGATAGTCGGCAAGGCGAAGGACGCCCAAGCCCAAGCCAAACCCGATGAAGCCCATGACGGCTTTGCGACGGGGCAGCGGCGTGCCCGTGAGCCATTCGGTCGACGAGCTCTTGCGCGGTCTGGTGTTATGCATTTGAGGACCACTCGAGCCACGGAGACGCGACGCGGGGTCGTTGCCATAGGACGGCCTCGCGTTGTAAGATGGCCGACCCGTTCCTTGATAACCAGAACGTCCCCGCGATGAGGGACGTCCAGAACCGCGACCCCCGTCGGAACCGCGACGATAGTCATTTGTCATACTCAGCTACCGTCTTGTTACTGAGCGGTCGCGGTCGAGCTAGCGCCCGCGGCTGCATCCTGCGAAAAATCAAGTGTAACGCTCTCGCTGGGCTCCACCATGCCATAAGCGCCCGCAAGGTCGCGAATGCGCGTGTCGGCGCCATAGACCGAATGCATGACCTCCAGGTCGGAGCTCTCATCGGTCGCCTTCTCGAGCGTGTTGGTAAGCGCGGCATTGCTGTTGAGCACCTGGGCCGTAACGCCGGCGAGCGCCACACGGGCGACACCGATCGTCATGAAGATGGCCGCAATGATGCAAAACGTTTTAAGAACGCTCATGAAAACCGGGCTTACCGCCTGGTTTGCCTGACGGCCCGCGCCCGTGTAGACATCAAAGCGCGGCGTGCGCTGCTCACGGGGAGCAACGGGGGCCTGCGGCGTCTCACGATAGGCGGGCATGGCGTTCATATCATAGGCGAGTGCTGCGCTTGAAGTGTTGTAGCCCATGATATGCCGCCTCCCATCCCGAGTACGTTGGTAGTGTGTTTAAGCTTCGTTTATGGTGCGAGCGGGAGGTCCAATATCGCGCGGTCGCGCCTACAGACGCTGCGCCACGCGGATTTTGGCTGATCTCGCCCGAGGGTTGCGCGCAACCTCATCGGGTTGGGCAACCAGGGGTTTGCGGGTGATGACCTTGAGTATCGGCACGTTGCCGCACACGCACACCGGAATCTCCGGCGGACACGTGCACCCCTGGCTCATCTCCTTAAAGTGGTTCTTTACGATACGGTCCTCGAGCGAGTGATACGAGATGACGCAGATACGTCCGCCCGGATTGAGCCACCTGGTGGCGGCATCAAGCCCTCGTTCGAGCACATCGAGCTCGTGATTGACCTCGATGCGAATGGCCTGGAAACTTTTCTTGGCCGGGTGTCCGCCATGCCGACGAGCGGCAGCCGGGATACCCGCCTTGATGATCTCGACAAATTGGCCGGTGGTTTCGATCGGTTCTTGCTCGCGGCGGCGCACGATCTCGCGCGCGATCTGCGAGGCGAACTTCTCTTCGCCGTAGACGCGTAGAATCCGGGCGAGGTCGTGTTCGTTATAGGTGTTGATGACCTCAGCTGCGTTTAAGGTGTTATTACCCGGATCCATCCGCATGTCCAATGGGGCGTCCTCGTTATACGAAAAGCCCCTGCCAGGGATATCGAGTTGCGGTGACGAAACGCCCAAATCGAACAGGAAGCCATCGACCCCGGGCACCTCGGCCGAGCAAAGCAGCTCGTCCAAGTCGCCGAAGTTGCCCTTCAGCAGCTGGTGCGGAACGCCGGGAACCTCGCGGTCCAGACGGGCGCCAGCGGCCTCGAGGGCCATGTCGTCCTGATCGACGCCGAGCAAAAGACCCGTCTCCCCCACCTGCGCGGCCATCTTTACCGAATGGCCGGCACCGCCAAGGGTGCAATCGCAGACAACGGAGCCGCTCTTTAGCCGCAGCGACTCAAGCACTTCGCCGAGCATGACAGGTTCATGCCGATATTCTTGTGTCAAGATCCCACGCTCCATCCGTTACCCGTGCCTTGCCCTTACGAGAAGAAGAGGTCCAGCAGGGCCTCATCGTCATCGTCCTCATCGGCCGCGGCGCGATCCCAAACCTCAAGGTGGTCGTAGTTGCCCACAACCGTGACCTCGCGGTCGAGGTTCGCCTGCTTGCGGAGAGACTCGGAAAGACCGATACGACCGGCGCTATCCACGTCCATCGACGTAGTGCGCTTGTTGATCGCCCTCATGAGCTTCTGGTCGTTAATGTCACGCGGGTTAAAACCCTCGTGGCCCTCACGACCCGCGAAGAGTCCTTCGACCCACTTATCGAAGGCCTCGGCAGAGAACACGTACAGAGCATCGACATCCAGGGCTTTAAACACGCGAACGTGCTCTCCAAGCTCCTCGCGAAGGGGTGCAGGCAGGGACAGACGACCTTTTGCATCGAGATTGCGCTCGTATGCACCAGTCATTCCCATGTGCGCCCTCCCCTCGGTTACTCAGATGGCACGTACGCGGGGAACCACCCCGCCTGTCGACGTCATTAATAATATGGGGAACCGCCCCATTTTTCAACACCTTTCCCCACCCCTTCCCCCATCCCGCCCCATCACTCCACACCCAATATGCTGTAAAACACCCCCGAGCATATGTTCGAAAACACAATATGTTGTGTTTGCAGCAAAGGCGCGATGCCACCTGTAGAACCACGCCCGCGAACCTCAACCTTCAAGTTGACCTTGAGGCGATTTTTACGTCCCTTTACACGCCGTTCACATCGCCCCCAAACTCCCCCACCCACGGCGCACACGGCCCACCACCGCGTCGGTGTCTGGCGAAAAATGGGACGGGCCCCAGATTGCCCATGCGCGCGCAAAAGCACGCAGCGGCAATCTGGGGCCCGTCCCCAAATACCTATAGATATGCAGGCCAGCGATGTGTTAACGATGTGCCAGCGGGTGCGCCGCCAGATAGACCTCGGTCAGTTGCGTACGATCGACATGCGTGTAGACCTGCGTGGTCGATATATCGGCATGTCCCAAGATCTCCTGTAGCACACGGAGGTCTGCGCCGCCCGCAAGCATATGGGTGGCAAAGGAGTGGCGCAGCGTATGGGGATGGAGTCCCACCAGCCCTACCTGGCGCCCGTAGCGCTCACAGATGGCATGGATGCCCTGGCGCGACAGACGGCGGCCGTTCTTATTTAAAAAGACCGCCGAGGTCTCGGTTCCGTGGGCATGGGCCGCCAAGCGAGAACGCCCCTTAGTTATATAGCGCGTCAGAGCTCGCGCCGCGCTTCCCACCAACGGGGACAGGCGTTCCTTTGAGCCCTTACCGCGAACGAGCACAAAGCCATCGTCGGTATGGATATCGCCCACATCGAGCCCCACCAACTCGCTCACACGCAAGCCGCATCCGTAGAGCACTTCCAAGATGGCATGGTCGCGCAAGCCCATCTCGCCCTCGGGGAAGTCTTGATCGAGCAGCGCCGAGACATCCTCCACCGATAGATACTCCGGCAAACGCTCAGCCTTTTTAGGCAGACGCAACGCCGCCGTTGGATTTTGGGCCACAATCCCATCGCGCACCAAAAAGGCATGCAGGCCCTTCACGGCAGCAAGCGCACGCTCCACCGAGGCATCGGAATAGCCCCCATCGCGACGGTCGGCGACAAAGCCCTCCACGACCTGACGAGTCACCTCATCAAAAGACATGATGCCCGCCCGCTCCAGATAGGCGCAGTACGTCGTCAGGTCACGACGATAGGCCGCAATCGTGTTGCGCGCCAAACCCCGCTCGACCGCGAGGTAATCGAGATACTCCCCCGCCGCCACGGCGAGCGACGAGGGAGTAGCTTCGGTATGTTCTTTGTTCGCCGGCACCCTTAGTCCGTAGCGAGGTTCATGGGCGTCACCTGCAGGCGATCGACGCCCTCGTGCTGACCGATCGAGGCACGCACGAACTCTCGGAACAGCGGCTGCGGGTTGGTCGGACGGCTCTTGAACTCGGGGTGAGCCTGGGTTGCCACATACCACGGATGCACGTCGCGCGGCAGCTCGACCATCTCGACCAGACGCTCGTCGGGCGAAAGACCCGAGATAACCAGACCGGCATCCTCGAGCTGGTCACGGAAAGCGTTGTTGAACTCAAAGCGGTGACGGTGACGCTCGTAGACGAGATCCTCGCCATAGGCCTCGCGCGCGAGGGAATCGGCAGCAAGCTTGCATGGATAGGCACCCAGGCGCATGGTGCCGCCCTTCTCGGTCACGTCCTCCTGCGAGCTCATCAGATCGATGACGCTAAACGGACCGTCCGGGTCGAACTCGGAGGAGCTGGCGCCGGCAAGGCCGACGACGTTGCGGGCGAACTCGCACACGGCCACCTGCATACCCAGGCAAATGCCCAGATACGGAATCTTGTGCTCGCGGGCAAACTCGGCCGCGAGGATCTTGCCCTCCAGGGCGCGCTTGCCAAAGCCGCCGGGGACCAGGATGCCCGAGGCGTCGCCCAGAACCTCGGAGACATTCTGCTCGTCGAGGCTCTCGCCGTCGACCAGTTGGACGTCCACATGGCGATCGTAGAAGACGCCCGCATGGTGCAGGGCCTCGATAACCGACAGGTACGCATCGGGCAGCTGCGTGTACTTACCCACGACGGCGATCTTCACCTTGTCGGCGTGATGGTTGGCGTGATTCTGTTTGCGCAGGAACTCGTTCCACTCGCTCATGTCGCGCTCACGCGGATCCAGACCCAGGCGCTCGCAAATGCGCAGGTCAAAGTCCTGCTCGGCAAGCAGCTGCGGAACATCGTAAATGCTCGCGCAGTCCTCGTTGGTAAAGACGCAATCGGTGTCGACGTCGCAGAAGCTTGCGATCTTCCCGCGGATAGCGTCATCGATATGGTGGTCGGAGCGCAACACGATAATATCGGGCTGGATGCCAAAGCTGCGGAGCTCCTTGACGGAATGCTGCGTGGGCTTGGTCTTGACCTCGTGGGCGGCGGCGATATAGGGAACGAGCGACACGTGGATGTAGCAGACGTTCTCGGGGCCGGCCTCCTTGCGGTACTGACGGATGGCCTCGACAAACGGTTGGGACTCGATGTCGCCGATCGTGCCGCCCAGCTCGGTGATGACTACATCGGAGCCGGTCTGCTCCTCGATGCGGCGGAACTTATCCTTAATGGCATTGGTGACGTGAGGAATCACCTGCACGGTACCGCCCAAAAAGTCGCCGCGACGCTCACGGGCGATTAGGCTTTTGTAGATGGCACCGGTCGTAAAGTTGGAATCGCGGGTCAGGTTCTCATCAATAAAGCGCTCGTAATGACCCAAGTCCAGGTCGGACTCGTAACCATCCTCGGTAACGAAGACCTCACCATGCTGGAACGGGCTCATGGTACCGGGGTCGACGTTCAGATACGGGTCGGCCTTCTGCATCGTTACTTTGTAGCCACGCGACTTGAGCAGACGGCCCAGCGAGGCCGCGGTGATACCCTTGCCCAGGGACGAAACCACGCCGCCGGTTACGAACACATGCTTGGTCATATTGAGTTACCTGCGCTTCCCGTAGAAGTTGTTTATCCACATCTTACGGGTCTTCATTGTAATACTCGCGCCGCGGACCGTTCGCAATTTTTCTCGCGTGCGATTGCATTTCTCAATCTTGAAACAAAACGCCGCCCGGTTTCCCAGGCGGCGTCGCTATGGCAAGGGTTACATGCTGCTATCGATCAGCAACCTCGTCCTCAAGCATTTCCTGAACGAGCATGCCGGTACGGACGCCCTCAAGATACCACTCGCCACGTTCGGTGAGGCAAATGCCATTTGCAAGCTGACCGCCGTCGTCGCTATAACGCGAGACGACATCAATCATGCCTTCGGAATCCAAGCGATCGATTGCGGCGCGGGCACGATACGGCGAAACCCCCACGCGCTCGGCAAGCGTTTTGCGCGAGAAACCATACGGCCCGCCATTGTCTTCGGTTTGCTGGTCGATCTCCATCAACACCAGCACCTCGACACGCTTCATATCGTTGACACTCGCACGACCCTTGCCCGCCATAGCAGCCTCCTCAAACCGAGCACGAGCATCTAACGCGCCGTGCGCGACCGACACACCTCACGATGGCAGGTAATATCCATCATGCGGCATCCCGCTAAGGATGAAACAGTTATGGTTATTGTATACCGCTCAAATTGTTTCTAGGCAGGTAAACGGCTATTTTTCGCCGAAATAGGCGCTTTATTGATCAAAAAGCCGTACCGGGCGCTAACCCGATACGGCCAAAATGCAATGCAATTACCGCGGTGCTTCAAACTTAGCGATGGAAGAAACCGCGGCGCTCAAACTTGGGCTCGCAGCACACGTTGATACCCAGTTTGCGCAGTACCGTCTCGTCCGTCGGCGAGATGATCACGCTAAAGAAGGCATCGCAACCGCGCAACTGCTCCAGGCCCAAAAGGACGCGAGCGGCCGTCTCACTCGTGGCCGAGGTGATCGACAGCGCCATAAGCGTCTCGTCGGTGTGGAGGCGCGGGTTTTTACTTCCCAGGAAATGCGTCTTGAGCTTGCTGATGGGCTCGATCGCCTCATCGCTAATGACCTCGAGCTCAAGGTCGACGCCCGAGACATGCTTGAGGGCGTTCATAATGAGCGAACTTGCGGCGCCCAGGCGCGTGGAGGTCTTACCGGTCACCACGGAGCCATCGGGCATGACCATGGCACCCACGGGACCACCCGTCAGCTGTTCCCTGGTGAGGGCCGCCGAGCGTGCCGGTGAGTAGTTCTTATCGATGCCGGCTTTCTTCATAATAATCTTGAGACGGTCGACTTGCTCATCGCCCACGCCGGTACGGCGCACATTTTCGACCGCGGTAAAGTAGCGGCGAACGATCTCCATCTTGGAAGCGTCGCGGCAGGCATCGTCATCGGTGATGGCAAAGCCGACCATATTGACGCCCATGTCCGTAGGGCTCTGGTAGGGGCTCTTGCCCAGGATCTTTTCCATCAGGGCACGGACTACCGGGAAGGCCTCGACGTCGCGGTTGTAGTTGACCGTGGTCTTGTTGTAGGCCTCAAGGTGGAACGAATCGATGATATTGGCGTCGTCGAGGTCAGCCGTGGCGGCCTCGTAGGCAATATTGACCGGATGCGTCAGAGGAAGATTCCAGACCGGGAAGGTCTCAAACTTGGCATAGCCGGCGGCGGTACCGTGCTTATGCTCGTGATACAGCTGCGAGAGGCAAGTGGCGAGCTTGCCCGAGCCGGGGCCGGGTGCCGTCACGACAACGAGCGGACGCGTGGTCTCGACAAACTCGTTCTTGCCGTAGCCATCGTCGGACACGATCAGATCGACATCGTGCGGATACCCCTCGATGGGATAGTGCAGCTTGGCGGGAATACCGAGCGCGTTCAAGCGGTTGCGGAACACATCGGCAGCAGGCTGGCCGGCGTACTGGGTGATAACCACAGCCGCGACGGCAAAGCCGTTGCCGCGGAACAGGTCAACCAGGCGCAGCACATCCTCGTCATAGGTAATGCCAAGGTCACCACGAGCCTTGTTTTTCTCGATGTGGTTCGCGTTGATCGCGATGATAACCTCGACATCGTCGGCGATGCTCTTGAGCATGCGGAACTTGCTGTCCGGTTCAAAACCCGGCAGCACTCGGCTCGCATGATAGTCATCAAACAGCTTGCCGCCAAACTCCAAATACAGCTTGCCGCCAAACTGCGAGATGCGCTCCTTAATATGAGCGGCCTGCAGCTCGATATACTTCGCGTTGTCGAAACCCTGGCGCATGTATGGCTCCCGTCCCGTTTCGTAAATTAAGTTCCTACGCGATTATAACGGAGCCTGCCCTCCCCGACGCCCAGGCCATCAACAGGCACCAACCAAACACGCCATCGATAAGTTGCGGTGAAATAGCTCCTGTTTAACCCCTCAAGACGGCCAAACGGGAACTATTCCACCGCAACTTCCCCTTTTGGCGCAAAGCAACCTGACCCCTTTGCACCAACAGCAGAAACGTCGCGGGCAGAGAACGGACAGCGAACAGGCACCAGAGCGAGCAAGCCGCCCCCTGCGCCAACAATGGCAGCGCCGCAGGTTGAGCATAAGTCAGCGAAAGCCCACCAGAGCGAGCAAGGTGACGTGAAAGAGGAGGGCATAGGCCTTTTGGCCATGCCCGACGATTGAACGTCAGATTGCCGCTCTGGCGGGCTTGCAGCGTCGAGTGGTTCCGGCGTTTGGTAAAACGCCGGAACACAAGAGCGCCCCCTCCCGCGCACGGAACGGGAGGAGGCTAAAGGTAGGAGTCTACCGGTGGGGTTACCCCACCGGACAGACGATGACCAGGTGATCCTTAACAGGATCGTCATGGTTTCCGTGGGGTACCCAAGGGGTACTTAGAGCATCACGCAAGCGATGGTCAGGATGACGGCGCAGACGACGGAGAGAGCGACGATGAGCTTGAGAGCAAACTTGAGCCAGGTCGTCCACTCGATCTTGGCCAGGGCAAGACCGCCCATGATGGCGCCGGAGGTCGGGGTGAACAGGTTCACGACGCCGATGGCGGCGGAGAAGATCATGACCATGACCTCGGGCGAGAAGCCGAGCTTAACAGCCAGCGGTCCCATGATGGGCATGGAGACAGTAGCCATACCGGAGGTCGAGGGGATCAGGAAGGACAGGCCGAAGTAGACCAGGAAGCTCATGGGAGCGAAGATCACGCCGGACAGGCCAGCCAGAGCATTGGCGGCAGCGTCGAGGACGTAGACGTCGAGGCCGGTGCTAGCCATGAGGACGGAGATACCACGGGCGAGAGCGATGACGAGGACAACGGACATCATGTCGGCAGCGCCGGTGATGAAGGTGTTGACGATCTGCTTCTCGGACAGGCCGCCGATGATACCGATCAGGACAGCCATGAGGAAGAACCAGGTGGAAGCCTCGTCGAAGTACCACTGGCCAATGGGCAGGCCGGTGATCAGGGCAGACCAGCCCTGAACGATGGCGTTACCGTCGGCGTCATAGACAGCGCCAGCATCGAAGAAGTTGGCGACGCCCTCGTTGAGGTCGGCCAGCGGGATGAAGCCGACGATCATGACGACGAAGGTGAAGGCAAAGGCGATCAGAACACCCTTCTGACGACCGGTGAGCTTGACCTCCTTGTGAACCTCGGAAGCAGCCTTGCCGTGAGCCTCTTCGGCGTCCTTGAGCTCCTGCATCGAAAGGATGGTGGAACCCTTGTCAGCCTTGACCTTCTTGGCATAGCTCATGACGAAGAGGATGGACATAACAGTGGTAACAATCCACAGGACGGCACCGAGGCCGATGATGATGGACTGGTTGACCTCAATGCCAACGCCAGTCAGAGCGTCAACGGCAGCACCGACGGCAAACGGGTTAACCGTGGAGCCGAGGCAGCCGCAACCAGCGCCGAGCAGGACGGTAGCAGCGCCGACCATGGGGTCGAAGCCAGCAGCCATCATGGTGGCGGCGAGCAGGGCGTAGAAGGGAACGGTCTCCTCGCACATACCATAGGTGGTACCACCGAGGGAGAAGATGAGCATCAGCACGGGAATGAGCATGATCTCATTGCCCTTAAGCTTCTGCACCAGAACGGCAATGCCGTTGTCCAGGGCGCCGGTCTCGGTCATCATACCGAGGAAGCCGCCGAGGATCATAACGAAGAGGCAGACGGGCAGAGCGTCAGCGAAGCCCTTGACCGGGGCGGTGCAGAAATCGCTCAAGCGGGCAGCGGTAACCGCGCCACCGGACGTACCGGAGACGATAACGGTAACAACCGCGACGATTGCCAGCAGAGCAAGAAGAATGGTGAACGATGAAGGCATACCGCGCTTTTTCTTAGCGGTCTCAGTCATAGTTCTCATCCCCCCTTCATAAATCATTTACTGATCTCGCCCGAAGCGGCTCTTCCGTGCCGTGCATGTCGTTCGGTGCGAGATTTTTACCAGACAAAAGTGCTCGGGGTGCGCAGCAATGCACCCCGAGCGAGATGCTAGATGCTCTTACTTGAGCGTAGCGTACATGACAGCCTTGATGGTGTGCATGCGGTTCTCGGCCTCGTCGAAGACCTTGGAAGCGGGGCTCTCGAAGACCTCGTCGGTGACCTCCTGCTCGGTGATGCCGAACTGCTCGCACTTCTCGGCGCCAATCGTGGTGTTGGTGTCGTGGAAGCTGGGCAGGCAGTGCAGGAAGATGGCACCCGGGTTGGCCATAGCCATGACCTCGGAGGTAACGCGATACGGGGTGAGCTGAGCGATGCGCTCGGCCCAGACCTCGTCAGGCTCGCCCATGGAGACCCACACGTCGGTGTAGAGAACGTCGGCACCGGTGACGCCGTCCTTGACGTCGGTGGTCAGCTTGATGGTGCAGCCGTTGGCCTCGGCGATGGGCTTGCAGGCCTCGATGACGTCGTCAGCGGGCATGCACTCCTCGGGACCGCAGGCCACGAAGTTCATGCCGAGCTTGGAGCAGACGACCATGAGGGAGCGAGCGACGTTGTTCTTGCAGTCGCCCATGAAGACGAGGGTCTTGCCCTTGATGTCGTAGTTGAAGTTCTCCTGGACGGTCAGGATGTCGGCGAGCATCTGGGTGGGGTGCCACTCGGTGGTCAGACCGTTCCACACGGGCACGCCAGACTTAGCGGCAAGCTCCTCGACGTCGTCCTGGGCAAAGCCACGGAACTCGATGCCGTCATACATGCGGCCGAGAACGCGAGCGGTGTCCTCGATGGACTCCTTCTTGCCCATCTGCGACGAACCCGGATCGAGGTAGGTGACGCCCATGCCCAGATCCATGCCGCCGACCTCGAAGGCGCAGCGGGTACGAGTGGAGGTCTTCTGGAAGAGCAGGACGATGTTCTTGCCCTCGAGATAGCGGTGCGGAACGCCAGCGCGCTTCATGTCCTTGAAGTTCTTGGAGAGCTTGAGCAGGTACTCGATCTCCTCGGTGGTGAAATCGAGGAGCTTGATGAAGCTGCGGCCGGAGAGATTGACGCCCATGATGGTATTCCTTTCTCTGGGTGAGCCGTACGCCTGCGCGTGACGGCTGCTTGCCTGGGTGGTCCGCCCATTAGGCCGGGCGGTGGGCCACATTCGTACCCCTCATACTTTAGCGCATGCCGGGGTGTAACCGGGGTTGGATGCGCGCCTCGGCAGATAAGACGCGCATCCTTAGGGTTTAGGCTCCGCAGAGCATAACCTGTGCTACGAGGAGCGCTCCGCCGAAGACGAATAGGAATCCGACCATCGGCAGCACGAACTTAAGCCAGTGCGTGTACTTCATGTCTAACATGGTCAGCGTTGCCATGACAAGACCGGTGGGAGCCAGGTACAGCATTGCGTACTGTCCCCAGTTGTAAGCGGATACGACGATGGAGCGGTCGATGCCAACGGTGTCGGCCAAGGGGGCCAAGATGGGCATCGAGAGCACGGCCAAGCCGGAGGACGAAGGAACGATAAAGCCCAGCAGGAAGAAGATGACCATCATCATAAGGATGAACACGGGGCCCTGCATGCCGTTGACGGCGTTGGTTGCCCAGTACAGGAGCGTGTCGGAGATGAGGCCTTCCTCCATGATCATGTTGACGCCGCGCGCCAGACCGATGATCAGCGAAACGCCTACGAGGCTGGATGCGCCGTTGACGAACGCGTCGGTGATGGACTTCTCGTCCAGGCCGGTCAGGAACATGCAGATGATGGCGATGGCGAGGAACGAGGCTGCCATCTGCGGGAACCACCAACCGAGGTTGACCACGCCGTAGACCATCAGGATGAATGCTAGCACGAACAGGATCAGGATGAGCTTGCGCTGCCAGGTGAACGGCTTGATCTCGTTGGAGTTGGAGTCATGCACGTTGAACAGGCTGGCGAAGTGCTCGCGATCTTCGTAGGTGTAGGATGCCTCGGGGTTCTTCTTGATCTTCTTGCAGTACCAGTACAGGTAGGCGATGACCACGATGCCGCCCACGATGCAGCCTGCGATACGCCATTCGATGCCTTCGGTCCACTGGACGCCGGCGGCGTTGGATGCGATAACCACGGCGAACGGGTTGATTGTGGAGAACGTGGTGCCCATGGAACCGGCGAGGAAGATGGCGCCCACCGTGACGATGGAGTCATATCCCAGCGCGATGAACACCGGCGCCAGTATCGGGTAGAACGCTACAGCCTCTTCCTCGAGACCGCAGGTGGTGCCGCCCAGCGTCATGAGCGCGGATACCAGGAACACAAGGAAGAACTCGCGGCCTTTGGTCTTCTGGGTGAGCGCGACCAGGCCGCTTTCGAATGCGCCTGATGCGTTGACCACGCCAATCAGGCCGCCAAGCACCAGGATGAACACCATGATGTCCACGCCGTTGATGGTGCCGTTGACCATAGAGGTGAATACGTCGTAGGGGCCCATCGGAGCCGACTCGAGCGGGGTGTAGGTACCGGGCACCGAGATGGGCTTGGTGATGGCGCCGTTGAGGAACTGATTGACATCGATCTTCATGTCCTTCAGCTGCTCATCGGCGTAGAAGGCTTCTTCGGTGCCTTCGACTTCGCGCACCTCGCCGCCAGGCTCGGTGATCTGGAAGATTCCTGCGTCGGCCACATATTCGACCTTCGCATACTGGCCGGCAGGGATAAAGTGCGTTGCGATGACGGCCAGGATCGTGATGATGAACTCCATTGCCCGCCCGTTCCACCTTTTGATTGAACATGAATCCCGGCGTAGCGGTACTTTGATCGAAATCACCGTC
>OGWU01001476.1_pt1 | contig 13411 bp, 9 predicted proteins | sample 1576071 | NCBI WGS metagenome assembly OGWU01 (sample SAMEA3541582, study PRJEB24748) | human gut metagenome | biome: human gut; feature: human-associated habitat; material: faeces | place: China | collected 2012
GGAGGCGCACCGATCAAACGAGTCGCGCTGAATTTCTCTTGATACTCACTCATGTCGATACGGGTCATCATATTCTCATCATCGAACAGATACTCGGCCAACGCCTTGGCCAACTCCGTCTTACCCACACCGGTAGTACCGAGGAAGATGAAAGAACCGATCGGTCGTTTCGGGTCCTGCAGGCCGGCACGACTACGACGAACCGCATCGGCGATAGCGTTGATCGCCTCTTCCTGACCGATCACACGGGTATGAAGCTCGGACTCCAGACGTAATAACTTATCTTTCTCGCTCTGCATCATCTTGCTGACCGGAATTCCAGTCCAACGGGATACCACATCGGCGATATCGTCGCTATCCACTTCCTCCTTGATCATAGCCGCGGCACCTTGCATCGTCTTCAACTTAGCCTGTACCTCCTTGATCTCCTCTTCCTTTTGCTTGATCTTACCGTAACGGATCTCAGCGACCTTGCCGTAATCCCCCTCACGCTCCGCCTTATCAGCCTCAAACTTTAGGTTCTCGATATCGATCTTATTTTGCTGGATCTTATTGATCTGCTCCTTCTCGCTTTGCCACTGAGCCTTTTGCTTGGTCTCCTCCTCCTTCAAGTCGGCGATCTCCTTGTTCAGTTGCTCTAATTTAGACTTGTCGTTCTCACGCTTGATCGCCTCACGCTCGATCTCCAACTGTTTGATACGGCGGGCACCCTCATCCAACGACTCCGGTACGGAATCGATCTGCAAACGCAGACGGGCGGCGGCCTCATCCATCAAATCGATCGCCTTATCCGGCAAGAAACGATCCGTGATATAACGGGTAGACAACTGTACGGCGGAGATAATGGCATCATCCTTGATACGTACTTTATGGTGATTCTCATATTTTTCCTTCAAACCACGAAGGATGGAGATCGTATCCAACTCACTCGGCTCGTCTACGATAACGGTCTGGAACCGACGCTCAAGCGCCTTATCCTTCTCAAAATACTTCTGATACTCATCCAACGTCGTGGCACCGATCGAACGTAGCTCACCACGAGCCAAAGCCGGTTTCAAGATGTTAGCGGCATCCATGGCACCTTCGCCTTTACCGGCTCCTACCAAGGTATGGATCTCATCGATAAAGAGGATGATCTCGCCCTCGGATTTCGTAACCTCGTTCACCACCGCTTTCAAACGTTCCTCGAACTCGCCTTTATATTTAGCTCCGGCGATCAACGCGCCCATATCCAACGAGAAGATCTGTTTAGACTTCAAGTTCTCGGGAACGTCACCCCGAACGATACGATGGGCCAACCCCTCAGCGATAGCAGTCTTACCTACACCTGGCTCACCGATCAAGATCGGATTGTTCTTCGTACGGCGGCTCAATATCTGCAAGACACGGCGGATCTCCTCGTCACGTCCGATCACGGGGTCTAGCTTACCGCTACGGGCACGCTCGTTCAAATTGATGGCGTATTTTCCTAAGGCATCGTAAGTCTCCTCGGCGGATTGGCTTGTCACCTTATTTCCTTTACGCAATTCCTCGATCGCTTGACGTAACTCTTTCTCTGTCACGCCGGCGTCTTTCAATATCTGTGAAGCGGTGCTCTTTTCCGTAAACAACGCCAAGATGATCGGCTCCAACGATACATATTGATCCCCCATTTTAGAGGAATAATCGATCGCCTTCTGTAAGACAGCGTTCGACTCGCTAGAGAGATAGGGTTCGCCTCCCGAAACCTTAGGATAAGATTCGATTTGGCGATCCAGTACCATATTCAGGTTTTGAGCGTTTACCCCTAATTTCTGAAAGATAAAATTAGTAACACTCTCACCCGTCATAATGACAGCTTTCAACAAGTGAACAGGTTCGATAACCTGTTGGTTATTTTTAGTAACCAGCTGTACGGCTTGTTGAACAGCCTCCTGCGCCTTGATTGTAAAATTGTTTAAATTCATGTATTTAAGCTCCTTTCTTATATTCTTTTCTAATTTTATTTTACACTTATATCCTTACAAAAGAAATACCAAAACGAAAATATGACATTTTGTCTTAATATTATAAAACAGAATAGAGAACTCCCCGTCAAACCGTCCATTTCGGATGTCATTCGGACGTATCTTTTCAGAAAGAACAAAAGAGAGAGAAAAAGGTTTTGATAGTAAACACACAGTATCTAGGTAAAAACAGTCAATGTTCTCAAAAAAACACGTACGAGTTTTTCCGGAAACACGTACATGTTTTTTGAAATTCACGTACGTGTTTTTTTCGAGTGGTTATATCCTATAAATCCAACAATTTACGGATAGTCATTATAATACTTCCACGTATTCTCCCGTTTCCTGTTTCTCTTCTTATCACGGGCACTTTTCCAGAAAATAGTCTCTAGTAAATCCTCTGCGTCGAAATAGACTCTTATGGTAGCAAGTACCCCTCCCCTTCGCTGGCCATCTTTCACGACATCCGAGTATATATTAGTCAGTTTTACGTTGGCAGCCATAGGAACCTTACCTACCTTTAACTCTTTCCAATCCTGATTCTTAGGGAGCCTAATCGTGTGCGCTTGCTTCTGTATGGCCAATGAACGGGAAGGTGACTTAAAATTCAGCAGCATGAATAGGACTGGGGTAATCGAATCATAATTGGTCAACCTACGTAAAGTATCTAACTGTACATATTCCGAGAAGTCTTTCGTAATCGGCAACTCACTTGGTGAGGATAACATATGGGTTCCCGGTTGATCGGGTCGTAGAAAAGTCCCGCTTTCTATCGCCTTCTGAAACTCAGGATTCAAACGTATCTCCTCCTTGCCGGATAAAAATTCTTGCAGGCGCAAAGAATCCTGTTCCGTCCACTGCGCATGGGCCATCGTAGGTAGGATGAATACTATCAAAAGGAATATAGGTCGCATCTTCACGTCTCTCATCTTCATAATCCTCATTACATTTCTATCACCAAGACTCATTCCTCCATTAAATCCCCCATTCGAGTCGAGATACTTTAAGATTTATTGGGATGCTTATACCCTATTTGAATCTTAATATGGATTACCTTTATGCGATCAATCCAAATCCAATATAGATATGTTGATATTATTATCTCCGGCTAAGACAATGACCGGGACATCCAAGATAAAAGCGCCGCAAGGCACGACTCCACGTTTCCAGCAAGAGGCGAACGAGATCGCCCTGCATATGACCCAATTTCCCATTGACGAATTAAGTCGTATCCTCAAGCTCAGCCCGAAACTGGCGGCGGAATGTTACCGCAGATACCAAGATTTTCATGCGGAAGACAACCAGCCCTTGCAAGCGATACTCGCCTATACCGGTGTCGTATTCAAGAATATCAGCCCGAAAGACTTCACGGAGGAGGATTTTCTTTTCTCGCAAGAACATATGCGTTTCGTATCGGGATGCTACGGGTTACTTCGCCCATTAGACCTTATCAAGCCTTACCGGATGGAGTTCGACGTAAAAATCCCGGAACTAGGCGACGGGAATATGTACACCTTCTGGAAGGACAGGCAAACAAATATATTAATCCATGACGTCCGACAGGGAGACGGAATCCTACTGAATCTAGCCAGCTTGGATATCCAACCCTCTTTCCAGTGGAAGGAGGTGGAGCGATCCGTCCGGATCATCACGCCCGAGTTCAAGATCTGGAAGAACGGCAAAGCGGAGACGATCGTGATCTACGCCAAGATGTGCCGGGGACAAATGAGCCACTATCTCATAAAGAACCGGATTTCTGACCCGGAGGCATTAAAAGCATTCACATGGGAAGGCTTTTCCTATAAAGAATCCATGTCCGAGGGGGATAATTGGGTATTTCTACAAGAATAATTCTAGGCTTATCCAATAAAATCAGATGATCTACGTTTTATAAAAACAATTCGTAAAAATCATAAAAAGGTTTATCCTTCTTTAATTTAGCGGTGATATGAAAAGAACCTTTACATATTTATTACTACTTGTTCTATTGGTTTGCGGAAAGCAAGCCTATAACCTGTTAATCTCGAATGAATCGATCCGGAGCAACCCTACCGGAGCCTTGTCTGACATCGCGGATGAGGTAATCGCCATTCCATTACAGGACTCAGGGACGCATTCGATCAAGGAGGCCAAGTATATCCGTCAAGAGGGAGATAACCTATTCCTTATCAGCAATGAGACGCTTTACCGTTTCAATCGCAAGGGAGAATTTATCTGTCGCATCACCCATCCGGATGACATACGGGTAGCGGGGTATGTAGTGAACCCGGCCAACCAGCAGCTGATCGTACTTGGAAACACGGACGATATTTTCTATTACTCATTCAATGGTGATCTCCTTACCCGTAAGAAACTGAAATGCGACCTTCCGGAGAATAGGCATATGCTATCCATATCCATGCACAATAACCGGATATTTACCACCGAGGAATGTGTTCATGGGGATACGGCAGGGAAAACCGCCACGATTGAGAAACAAATCGTTGAATACGATTCCTCTTTCCATAAATTACAATCTCATACGATCCGTCCGGTCGATCTGGAACGTTCCGCATGCCCGATCGGTTGTCTCGCCCCGGAAATAGCCGTGGAGCCCGGAAGCGGAACGGTTTATGCCTACGCCCCCTCCTATCAACCCGGGAACTTATTACGGGACACTTTATATATTAAGCAAAAGCGGCAAAGCCAAGCCTTGGAGAACCTTGCCGGAAAGAATACACTTCCTTTGCTACCGATCCGCATGGGTAGCCGTTTCTGGGTATCTACTTACTATAACGCAGAGGATGAGTCCAGAAATTACACCTTCTGTTATGATACGGAGAAGGAAGAATACTGGCAGGTAAAAGAAGGATTAAAAGATAATTTTTATCAAACCGGTAATGTGCGACGAATGGACCCTATCGATCCCTATTGCCATTCCTATTGTTTCAGCAAATCCGGAGAGGATCTGCGAAATACTTTCCCCGCACAGGCCCAAGGGGAAAGCCTCGTGTTATTTATCGTGAAATTGAAAGGGTAAATCCAGTTAATATTTCAATAGAGAGCAGACTGATGGGTACAAAATAATATGTATCTTCGTACCATTCTAAAAAAGCATTAAGTACATGAAAAAACTTTTAACCTGCATTGCCTTGGGCTTTGCGACTACCAGCTACGCTGTAACCCCTTTGTGGATGCGTGATGTACAAATTTCTCCTGATGGAACAGAGATCGCGTTTTGTTACAAAGGAGATATCTATAAAGTACCGGCCAAAGGAGGAACAGCGACACAACTTACCACCCAAGCATCGTATGAATGCACGCCAATCTGGTCTCCGGACGGAAAACAAATCGCTTTCGCCAGCGATCGTAACGGCAATTTCGATTTATTCGTAATGCCCTCCAACGGTGGAACGGCACAGTGCCTCACCACTCATTCCGCCTCCGAGATTCCATCGGCCTTTACTCCCGACGGCAAATACGTACTCTTCTCCGCATCCATACAAGATCCCGCCCAGAGTGCCTTATTCCCGACCTCGGTCCTTGATAATCCAGCCGCTTGCCGCATAGGAATCGTTAGCGCACATATAAAGAGAGAATTTGAACTTTTCTTCTCTGTCGTCCTTGAACAGACCGACTTCAAAGCTCTTTATAACGTAGTTGTTTATAATGCTTGATTCAAATCCGCAGCAGGAGCAGGTTCCGCCGTAGCCGAACATCGTGCCGTTAATATCCTTTGCAAAATAGTTGCGGTAAACACGCAGGTTTGAAAGGCTGCGGAGCGATTTGTATCTTGTACGCAGGTACTGAAGCTCCTCGGCGGTAATTGACGGCAGAGGCTTATAGTAGTACGGAATCTGGTCAAGAAGTACCTGGTTCGGTTCTTCGGTGCTTGAGTAGAACTGGCTGAGAACGTTGTTGTTCTCGCCTACCAGCAGATATTCGACATATTTTGCGAATTCGGGTTTGGTGCAGTCGTCACGGAGTATAACATACTTTGTGATGCTCTGACGCTCCTCATCGCTTATTGGGTCGTTTATATCTATGATACGGATAATCTTGTCTTTTTCGCCGAGAAGTGCGATACGGGGAATTTTAAGGTCGCAGATATAAAGGTTAGGCATAGTTGCCGATACCTTTTCATCTGTCAGATTGCTCTCACGCAGAAGGCTCATAAGCGAAGCCTTTTCGAACGAATAGCCAGACTTCATGAACGGGAAGTCGAATACACGTCCGTTGAACATTCCGCAGTTGATAAGTGCATAAACATCGCCGATTATCTCAAGAAGGTCGGCGTTGGTGATACTGCTCGGTATCATGAACTGTTTGCCGTATGCGGCAAATCTGAACTTCTTGTTAATATCAAGCTGGAGCGTGATGTCACTGCCCTGCGATTTCATCTCACGCAGGAAGGTCATAGTATCCTTGCCCTGTGTGAAGCTGTTTATCAGCATATTTATGACTTCGTTGTATATCTGGTGATTCTCAAAGCTGTTCTTGTGCGCCACAATGCAGTCATAAGCCCGCTTGAGATTATGCACTGTCATTCTCGCAACATCGAAGTTATGGGTGATGTCACGGTAGTGGACGTTGAACTGGAAGTATCTCATTCCTATCTTATAATCCTGACCGTACATCGTATCGAACAGACCGAGCGCTCCGATAAGTGCGTCCTCATCGGCAACAGCGTCATTTATAACATACTTGCCGAGCTTAAGGCTGACTATACTTCTGAAGCCGAAGCTAAGGTCGAAGTCTTTGATAGCGGGATTCCTCTCGCTGTCAAGAACGTATGTATTACCGTCAAAATTGAAGTTGTAGCAGAACTCTCTGCCTTCCTCGTCACTGTCCTCGTCAACCCACTTATAGCTTGCCATTATGATGTTTTCGGGCATATCCGATACATCATTACGCATCTTGACAAGCTCATCTTCGATATACTCGGTAAATGCCGAGCCGTTCTCATGCTCCTGCTTTGAAACGTGGTCGGTGAGCGAGAAGAAACCAATCTCTTTTACTTCGGAATACGGCATAGCCTCGCTTTTTCCGGGTAAAAGCAGTGAGATGCTGTTGTGGAAAACACTGCGCAGATCGCCTACCATAACGCTGGTAGAAAGATAATTGCTGAAGAATTCAAACACATAGTGCTTCGGACGCATATAATATTTGTCTGAATTCGTTCTCGGCAGCAATTCGATAACGAAATAGCGTGAATACTTTTCAATCATATATTTGAGATCACGGTTTATAGCTTCCGAAACCTCCTCCTCACATTCGTGGCGGATGCCGGTTCTGTGGGTGGTAATATATGAGTTCGGCACACTGATGAAGAATGCCGACAGCTTTTCCTTGATGAAATCCTCTCCCGTTGACTTGATAAGACCTGTCAGCTCATAAGTGGAGAAGTAGTTGTATTTATCAAGCAGGACTTTTACCAGCGTGTCACGCTTTGCGGAAGAAACCGCAAACGGAATAAGATATACAAAGCCCTCGTTTTCGTGCCAGATAAATTCGATAACGCTTTTGCCGTTCTGTAAGAAACGCACTGTCGGGTCGTCGTCAGGCGTTTTCTGATAACGGATAACCTTATATACCGCAAGAGGCTTGCCCATATCCATAACGGCAACATTGAACGTGCGGTTGGGATTTTCCGCTTCACCGAATCTGCCAAGCTGCTTCTTTCTGATAAATGCAAAGCAGAATTCGACAAGGTTTATATATTCGCCCTTGTGGATAGTGAGGTTTACGAGGTTTTCCTTGATCTTAGCCTGTTCTTCTTCGGAAACCTTGAAAACAATCTCTGTACCCTTGAAAACGGGTGCGGTAAGGTTAAGCTCTCTTATCTTGAGAATGCCCGCATCGTTTACTATTCTGAAATTGAAGTTGTTTGAACGCAGCTTCAGCCACTCAACGTTCATAAATACGCTCTTTGAGCCTACGCCGAAACGTCCTTCACGGGATTTGTCGCCGTCGCTTCTGCCGATACTGAGATAATAGAGTATCTGCTCAAGCGTAAAGCCGTCCTCGTTGTATGTGAGCCTTACTTCGCCGTCCTGCTCAAAGTTGAAAAGAACCTTGATGTCGGGGTCGGAGTAGTAACAGCCGAATGTGTTCTGTAACAGCTCTCTTATTATTGATTCCTTCGGATAGTCGCTTACGGACAGCGAAGCGTTATACGGTGTGCGTCCGCCGAATACCGAGTTGAAGTAGTCTTTGAACGGGGTGCTGTCGGCTTCACCTGTGTAAAGCAGGTTCTGCATCTTCATCAGCGACTGTTCCATCACTTCACGGTTCTCGTTTGCGTGCGCCTGATAAAAATCGCCTAAAAGCCCCGCAATTTCTTCGTTACGAAAAGCCTCCACCTTACATCACTCCCTCGTTATATTTTTTCATGAATTGTCTGAATGTTTCCTGTATCATAAAGTTATCGGTAAGATAACGCCAGGAGTTGAGAAGCACAGGCATCTTTACCGTATCGGGCAGCATATTTACGCATAAACGCAGTTCCGCATTCTTGTTATCTGTGATAAAGTTCTCAAAAGCCTTTTGAGCGGCTTTTATGCCCGCCGAAATATCAAGCGTGGAGCATTGCTCCTTATATGAATGGTACTGCTCGCTGTACAGACATTCCTCAAGCGCCGCTCCGCCGAGTGCAACTATATGCTGCTGATCGTCCAGGTAGAGCAGTGCTCCGCTGAAGCGTTCCAGCGCTTCCTTTATCATAGGTTTCAGCACCTTTTCTTCTGTGGAGGTGTTTTCCTTTATTCTGTTTTCAAGACCGAATGCACGGTAGATTTTATCCAGCTTCAGCTTTGTGTATTCGTGCGTCTTTGCCGCAGAGGAAATATCTATAGAGGGCGAAATGTTGTAATCGCCTTTGAATTGCGTTATTAAATCGTGGCAGTTTGAAACCTCGCCTGTGTAGGAGCAGACATACTGCAGATCCCGTATAGCGTCGGTTATAAGCTGTGCGGCATTAGGAAGGTCGAAAAGCACGTTTCGTCCGGGAAGCCCCGCTACAATGCTCTTGTATATCTTTCCGAACAGGACCTTTGACAGCATTCTTGCGTCGAACAGATTGTTCTTGTCACACATAACTATGAATTCTCTTGATTGTTCGTTTCTGCCTCCGTGACGTGCGGCACGCTGTTCAAAGATAACAGGGCTGTCGGGAAGCTCATAGTTGAATATATGGGTAAATCTCTTTACCTGAGGGTTTATCGAGCCGATTTTGTCAACTGTAAGCACTACTCTTGCATTGTCACGCACATCGTTTGTGAAATTATCGTAGCGTGTGTTGAATATGTCGCCTCTGTCTATTTTCAAAAGACCGTTTATATTAGGATAAAGAGCGGATATAACTTTCTTCAGATACTGGATGGTCGAGCCGGTAACACAGTAAACGACTGCTCTGTTTTCCGAACTTTTCAGCACCTCGTCCAGCTTTGTAAGGAAGCAGTCGAGCTTCTTGTCGACCTGACGAAGCTCCTGCACGTCAGCTATATTATAGGAGGGCTTGGTGTAGGTTTTCTTTGCTTCCAGTCCGTATTCCTCAAAGACGTTACCGCCCTGCGCATAAAGAGGAAGGCCTGTCTTTATGTCGATAAGACGTCGTGAGTTCGAGATGAAATCCTGTGGGAATTCATATTCGAGCATCACAACATTTCTTGCTACCTCGCCGTTATAGACCGATTTGTCGAAATAACGCATTACCGGAGTGTAGGGGTTGAAGCATATTGATTTTTCGTCAAAGCTGATGTCATCGACCGCATTGGCTTTATTTTCGTCGGCAAGCAGTGCCTTGACAAGCGACTTTATCTCATCGTAGCTCTGGTGATAACCACACGGTACGGGGCTGAGAATAACGAGCTTGTTCGTTTTTGCTTTCAGATGCTCCGTATAAAGTCCGCACTTTATACCCGATGTGCTGAGACCTGCGTCTATTATCACAAGGTCCCATGTAAGACCTGCGTCCACAAATTTCTGCATCAGAGCATTGTCCGCCTCAAGTGCTTCTTCTGCGATTATATATGTATTTGATGCTTTTTCGTTAAAATATGTGATAGCCTTAGACGAGCCAGAGATCATCTTGAAGTCAACGCCGTTACCTGTTACGACACAACGGTACCAGCTATGCATAAGGTGTCTGGGACATATCAGCAGAATGTTCGGTGTCTGAACCTCAAGCACCGTATCAAGTATACCTATCTGAGCCTTTGTCGCTTTATCCGAGCCGTATTCGTCAAGGACAAGACAAAAGCCGTATTTATTTAATTTTTCGTGAAAAGAACAGCTTATCGCACTTATGTCCTTGCCATAATACGATATCCATTTAATCTCTTCGGTATTCAACAAATCACCCTCCGCTCTCCTGCATCTGCCGACGCAGATTAAATAATATAACTATTATAATACATTTGAGCATTTTTTACAACAGATATTTCGCATTTTATAGAAAATAAATAAAAAATGAAGTGCGATTTTAGCAAAAACAACAAACGTATCTCCGGATTTATAAATACATTATCAAGAAAAAAAGTCAGTAATTCTTGGCTTTCGGTTCGACTTTACTTGACAAAAGCCGATAAATATAGTATTATACTGATATATGTAAAAGGGGAGTGGTGCGCTTGTATTTCGGTAGTGTCAGATTTTTCAAGCATCTTATTCTGACTGTAACGGCATTACTGATAATAGTGCCTACGGTGCTTTGTATATTGCTTGCGGTTGACAACGGCAAAAAGTCGGATGAGATAGACAGGCTGAATTCTCAGCTTTCTGCGCAGTCGCAGGTGTCACAGACATCGGACGATCAGAGCAGAACGTCTTCGGCGACAGAAAGCTCCGACAATGTTAAAGCGGAGCCTTCTGTGACCGAAAGCGTAAAACCGGAAACATCGGCGGCTCCCGAAACATCGGCGGCTCCCGAAACATCGGCGGCTGTCCCGGAAACCACAAAGGCGCCTGAAACAACGCCGGCTTCATCATCGGCGGTTGAAAGCGCCGACAGTTCCGTGTCCTCCGGTGCGGACAGCTATACTTCACTTTTCCCGACGCTGTATGCAGATAAATATGACGGCGAATATGAAAACAGTGAAAACACCGTTTATCTTACATTTGACGACGGCCCTTCTGTGCTTACGGAAAATCTGCTTTATTATCTGAGACAGGAAAACGTCAAGGCTACTTTCTTTGTTGTTCCCGAAAGAACGGAGTATTGCTATTCATTACTGAGAGAAATAAGCAATGCGGGACACACGATAGGAATACATTCCGCATCTCACGATTACGAAAAGATATACGCATCTGTTGACGCATTTCTCGAAGATTTCAACGAAGCGTATGAGATAGTCCTTGAGGCTACGGGCAAAGCACCCGACATTTACAGATTCCCCGGCGGCAGTGTGAATGATTATAACGAAAAGACCCGTGACGATATTATCGCCGAGATGGATCGCAGAGGTTTTACATATTTCGACTGGAACGTGGACAGCAATGACTGGCAGGGTTACGGCTGGACAACACTGTACACAAACGTTTTAAAAGATGCTGAGGAATTTTCCTCGCCCGTGATACTCTTCCATAATACAGGCGACCGTGATAATACGGTGCTTGTGATAGAGGATATAATCAAGGCACTTAAAAACAAAGGCTATAAATTCGGCAGTCTTTCTCAGAAGATAAAGCCGGTTCAATTTTAAATTCTGATTTCAAGAAAGGGATAACAATGGGAATCAAGGATAATTTCACACAGGCTATGAAGGAGCTGACGAATCCCAGACCGTCTGACGCTCGTAAAGAGGTCAGGGACGTTGCCTCATATATGAATGATACTGCCGACGCACAGCCGACAGAACCTGTACAGCCTGTACAGCCCGTACAGAATACTCAGCCGTCCGAGAACAAACAGCCCGAACAGCAGACACAGCAGAGCGTAAAGCCCGAAACAGCAGGCAACGGCTTTACACAGCAGGAACAGGCACAGGATTTTTCGCAGAGGATAGCCCGTGATATGAATGAACAATACACACAGAACAACTCGTTTGATCAGAATGTACGCAGTGATGCTTTTACGCAGACACCTCAGAACAACGGATTCTCAGGCGGTCAGAACGGATTTGCGCAGAGCGGCTCAGACAACGGCGGCAACAATCCCTTTATGAGTGGTATGAGGGCTGATAATTCGCAGGAAATGACCGTTATATCCAAAAACACCATGATAGACGGCAATGTACGCTCGTTTGCCGATATGAAGATTGACGGCAATATAAAGGGTAACGTTGAAACGACCAAGAACATCACTATAAACGGCAAGGTCGTAGGCGACCTTACCTGTGACAATATCAGCATGAAAAATTCGGCTGTACAGGGTAATGTACGTCTTAAAGGACAGGCTGTAATGGCTAACGATTCGATGCTGATAGGCGACCTTTCATCACAGGTGGCACAGCTCAACGGCAAGATAAAGGGCAATATCGAGATTTCGGGCAAGATAATGCTTGACAGGGATTCTGTCATAATCGGCGATATAAAGGCAGGCTCGATTGCAATATCCGACGGTGCGGTTATCAACGGCTTTGTTACCACGACTTATCTTTCAAAGGATGAAAGTGCCAACATCTTCCCCGAAAATATCGCACTCGGAGATTAAACATAAAAATATTGAAGCCCTGCGTTGCGGGGCTTTTATTTGACTTTATATGAAAAGGAGGTTTTGCAATGACGCAGAACAACGAAGCAAAGGTACTCACACCCGAACAGATTGAAAATAACAAACAGCAGATAATAGATATTTACAGGAATTATGTTAAAAGAGAAGGCTCGGATAAACTGCTCGACTATCTTATAAACAAGAGCGATTTCTTTACAGCCCCCGCAAGCACACGTTTTCACGGTGCGTATGACGGAGGACTTGCACAGCATTCTCTGAACGTTTACAACTGCTTCAAGGCTTATCTTGAAAGAGATCGTGTCCGTGAGCTGTATAATCTCAACGCAAGCGATGAAACGATAGCGGTATGCGCTTTACTTCACGATATATGCAAGGTCAACGTCTACACAAGAGGCACAAGAAACGTGAAGAACGAAGAAACTGGTCAGTGGGAAAAGGTGCCGACATTCTTCTTCGATGACGGATTGCCTTACGGTCACGGCGAAAAGTCAGTTTATATGATAACGGGCTTTATGCGTCTTACCCGTGAGGAAGCCTTCGCTATACGCTATCATATGGGATTTTCGGGCGAGGAAAATGCAAACAACGTAGGGAAGGCATTCGGAATGTTTCCTCTTGCGTTTGCTCTCAGCACCGCCGATATGGAAGCTACATATTTCCTTGATTGATAATACGCAATAATATAAAAGAGCAGTCGCTGTCACACGATTGCTCTTTTTGTTGTAGCTTTAGCAAAAATAAACCACCGCTTGAAGCGGTGGAATAAAAGACTTTA
>OGWU01001477.1_pt1 | contig 13409 bp, 12 predicted proteins | sample 1576071 | NCBI WGS metagenome assembly OGWU01 (sample SAMEA3541582, study PRJEB24748) | human gut metagenome | biome: human gut; feature: human-associated habitat; material: faeces | place: China | collected 2012
GGGCGGACTATGAGACCCTGCTGCGGGTGCCGGGCATCGGGGTAAAGAGCGCCCGGCGGATTCTGGCCGCCCGGCGCTTTGGCCCCTTGAATTTCCAGGGGCTCAAGCAGCTGGGGGTGGTACTCAAGCGGGCCCAGTACTTCATCACCTGCTCCGGGCGGATGGAGCGGGGACTGCGGGTCAGCCAGGACGGACTTCTGCGCCACCTGGTGGCTCTGGAGGCCCCCAACCTGGCCCAACCGGAGGGGGAGCAGCTGTCCCTCTTCTCCATGGGAGGTGCGTCATGAGCTGGACTCAGGTCTCCTACCTCTACGACGGCTCCCTGGCGGGATTTCTCACCTGTGTGTTTGAGGCCTACACTCACCGGGAGGAGCCGGCGGATTTTACTCCCTTCGACCAGGCCTGCGCCTCCTTCTACGCCCAGCGCTCCATTGAGACCGACCGGGCCAAGGCCCAGCGGGTGTACCGCTCCCTGGAGCAAAAGCTGGGAAAGACGGGCAAGGACTGGCTGCTGCGGGGTTTCCTTACCTGCCTGTCCGACCGGGAGCTGTGGCTGTGGCGGTTCCTCCGCTTGGGATACCAGCGTGGCCCCGGCTTCACCCGGGACCTGACCCATCCGGTGGTAAACCAGGTACACAAGGCGGTTCAGGCCCTCAACAGTGAGGCCCACCTGTTTACCGGCTTTGTTCGCTTCTCCCAGCTGGAGGGGGTGCTGGTGGGGGCCATCACCCCCAAAAACCGGGTACTGCCTCTGCTGCGGGTCCACTTCTGCTCCCGCCTGCCCCAGGAGCAGTTTCTCCTCTACGACAAGACCCACCAGGAGGCCCTGGTCCACACGCCGGGGCGATGGGCCATCCTGCCCATGGAAGACTTTCAGATGGGCCCGGCCGATCAGGAGGAGCTGGCCTACCGAAAGATGTGGCGCAGCTTCTACCACACCATCTCCATTGAGGGGCGCTATAATCCCAAGTGCCGCATGACCCACATGCCCAAGCGGTACTGGGGAGACATGACGGAATTTGTCCCGCCGGAGCAGGAGGCCCTGGCGGAATAAAAAAGCAGCGGACCGATCAGAGTCTATCTGGTCGGTCCGCTGTTTGTTTCTTTTTCATTAGCGCTGCTTGAAGGCGAAGAAGCGCTGGCCAAAGTAATTAAGGATCACAAAGAGACCCGAGCCGGCCAGCATGGTCAGGTTGCCCTGGAGCTGCTCGCTGAGCCCCCACCCGGACAGGACCCAGGCTACCGCGGGCTTGGCCAGGCCGTAGGCCAGCAGCCAGCACACCGAGATGTTCACCACAAAGCGCAGCACCACACCCGCCCCCTTCTCCTGGTTGCGGAAGGTGAAGTGCTTGTTGAGGAAGAAGCTGACGATGCTGCCGATGATGTAGTTGGCCGCCGAGGAGATCCAGTAGCCCGCATCTCCCCAGGTGTGCAGCCCGGCCAGGTTGTACAGGCCGAACATCACGCCGTAGCCCACCAGGGTGTTGATGACCCCCACCACGATAAAGCGGAAGAAGGTGGGGTCAAAGATTTTTTTCAGCTTATCGGTCATCCTGCTTGCCTCCGCACTCCTGGGAGATGATGAACCGGGGCCGGTCCTTGATCTCCTCATAGATCTTGGCGATGTAGTAGCCGATGATACCCAGGCAGATCATCAGGATGCTGCCAATGAGCAGCAGGAGCAGAATGACGGTGGTAAAGCCCTCCAGGGCCTGTCCGCTGATCTTCTGCCACAGGGACCAGCCCCCCAGTACCAGGGAGCACAAAAACACCAGCACGCCCAGGAAGGTGACAATTTGCAGAGGCGCGGTAGAGAAGGCGGCCAGATTGGTGATGGCGTAGCGCACCAGGGAGCGGATGGACCACTTGGACTCTCCCGCCGCCCGGGGCTGCACCTCAAACTCCACCTGGGTGGTCTCAAAGCCGATCCAGGAGGACAGGGCCCGGAAGAAGGCGTTCTTCTCCCGCATGGCCACCAGCACATCCACTGCCCGGCGGTCCAGGAGCTTGAAGTCAGAGGCCCGGGACATGTCGATCTTGGTGGCGCTGCTGATAAAGTGGTAGAATGTCTTGGCCGCCAGGGTGTGCAGAGGGCTCTCCTTGCCCCGAGTCACCTTAACGCCCTCCACCACCTGATAGCCCTTCTGCCACAGGCGGTACATCTCCACAATTTTCTCCGGTGGGTGCTGCAAGTCACAGTCCAGCACCACCACGCAATCCCCCTTGGCCTGGGCCAGACCGGCGAAGATGGCGGCCTCCTTGCCGAAGTTGCGGGAGAAGCATACCCCCCGCACCTGGGGGTGCCGGGCAGTCTGGGCCTGGATAGCGTTCCAGGTTCCGTCCCGGGAGCCGTCGTTGACAAAGAGAATCTCGTGGCGGATCCCCTCTCCCTCCAGCAGAGGGCAGATGGTATCCGCCGCCAGGGGGACGGAATCCTGCTCATTGTAGGCGGGGAGCACCACCGTCAGCAGTCCGTCCCGCAGCGTGTTCTGTATATCCATGGGTTCATCTCCTGTTTTCATAGGCGATCTCGTAGTCGCTCTTGGGGGTATACTCCTCCTGGATCTTTACCACGATCCGGCCGTCCAGCTTCTGGACACTGCCGTCGGCAGGATAGAGAGGCATGTCCTGGAACTCCTTGGACTGGGAGACCTCCAGCATGACCTCCTCCTCCGGCTCCTCCACAGGGAGATTGAGCCAGTCCTGGAGATAGTAGTAGATATGTTTATTCAGGGGGGCCACGGTGTTCAGGGGGACACTGTAATGGTCCACCAGGGCGTAGCTCTCAATCTGGGAGTAGATCCGGTCCACGGGGAACGAGCCGATGATAACGATCTCCTCCTCTCCCGTGTAGCCGGGGCAGCTCTCCACCCGGGCCATCAGCCGGGTGGCATAGCTAAGAGTGGAGCGGTGTGCCTGCTCCGAGGCGGTATAGAGGATATTATTGATGTTGGCACCGTAGAGGCACAGGCAAATCATGCAGGCTGCCAGCGCCCAGGATACGGTCACACCGGCCTTGGGACGGGGCAGCAGACTCAGCCCCAGGTCGGCACACAGCAGCACCGCTGCGTATACCAGCACATAGGGGTACTTCATGATGGGGGTAGCGTCAGAGTAGGGGGAGATGATCTGGGCAAAGCCCACCGCCACCGGCAGCAGCAGGAGCATCACCACAGCCCCGGCCACACGCCAGATTTCCTTCCACAGGGAGCGGCGCACCAGGATGGCAAAGAAGCACACCGCCGCCAACAGGGCGGCCACCACATCCAGTCCCGCCATGAGCAGGGTGGTAAAGGAGTTGGAAGAGCCGGGAACGAAGAAGAACACCACCACCTGCTTGTAGGCAGACAGCAGCAGAGAGGGCAGCTGCGCAATGGGGTAGCCGCCGCCGGCCTGGCTCATGCCCAGGTAGTCCAGCAGCTCCAGACCCTTCACCTTCAAGAAGATCTGCAAAATGCCATAGTAGGCCGCAGCTCCTACTGCCAGGAAGGCCAGCAGGCGCACCCCCAGCAGGGCGGTCCCCTTACACTGGGCCCGGTGGCTGAGGCACTGCTTTAAAATGAGCAGCACGGAGAGGGCCACCGCCACGGCGGCGTAGGCCTGATAGATGCCCATGGACAGGGCCAGCAGCACACTGCCCCCCAGAGCCCACAGCCACCCCTTTTTCGCCAGGGCCACCGACAGCACCGCCAGGAAGATGGCCAGGCAGTAGGCCGAGGCGGTAAACATATAAAGGAAGGTATAGCCCATGCAGGGGAAGGCGGCCATGCTCACGCCCAGCAGAGCGGACAGAGCCCGGCTGCGCATCCCCAGCACGCCCACAATGCCCGCAGCGGCCAGAGACAAAAACAGCATGGAGAAAAAGCCGATGAGGGCGGGCATCTGGGTGAAATCATTCAGAAATGAGGCATAGTGGAGAAACCACCGCCCCGACACGGTCATCTGCTGGGGGTCAAAGACCCGGCTCAGACCGTCCGAGTTGGGGATGATATTGGTAAAGGCAAACAGATGCACCAGATAGCCGGACAGAAAACAGGCCAAAAATCCGGCCCGCTGGGCGGAAGAGGTGCGCTGAAACAAATTTCCGACAATGCGGTCAAGGGGCATGAAAGGACCTCCTTTTCAATGAAACCTTGCATTCTATTTTTTATAGCCGTGCATATTGTAGGATACTTTATACGAAATTGCAAGGGGAGGGGCATTACGCCTCAGGCTGGAAATACCCGTTTCCGTTCTCCTCCCAGATGGTCCCCAGCAGGTTCCCCTGGTCATCCGTCACCTGATAGCTCTTCTCCCCCGTGGCCTCCAGCCGGGCCGGAATCAACTGCTCTCCGTCGTAGTAATACAGCAGGTCAAAGCGGTCGGGGCGGTTGGACGCATAGTTCCATTGCTGGTACATAGGGGTAGTGGGCAGAGGCGTCACACTGGGCAGTCCTCTCCCCCCCACCGCGGTGAGCAGACCGGCAAAGGCCCAGTTGCTCTCGGTGCAGCCGTGGATATGCTCGTGGTAGTAGAAATTCTGGTCCGGAAGGTAGCTGGCCTTCAGATTCAAGATGCCCACCGTGGTCTCCGATGTCACCTGGTCCTGCTCCAGGGCAGACAGGACCGTCTGTGCGATCTTCTGATCGGTTTGGTAGGTATCCCGATAGTCGCTCAGCTCCGACAGGCTGGCCACACAGCACACCAGAGCAAAGGCCGCCGCTGCCCAGGGCAGCACCCTGCGCCAGCGGCACAAGAGCAGGCCCAAAAGGGCGTCTGCCATCAGAGCAATACCGGCAAAGGAAGTCACCGTGCCCCGCAGAGAGAACCAGGGGTTTCCCAAAACAAAGAAGGGGGTTACCGGGGCCACCGCCAGCAGGACGCCCGTAAGCAGAGCCAACAGGCGAATACCCGCTCCGCCGTGTTCCGATTGGCGGTTTTCTTCCTTCTGGAACAGATAACCAAGTCCCGCGCATCCTGCTGCCATCACCACCAGCCACAGCCACAGGCCATCGGCAACCAGGATTTCCATCCCGCGGACAAAGCCCTTGCCCAAGGTCAGCAGACCGCCCTTGAGGAAGGCCTCCTTAAGCTGCTCCAAAACCTGAGGCAGGAAGGTGTCCCAGTAATACTGCGTGGTGGGAAGCACTACCTCACTGCGGGAGCCAAAGGGGTTTTGAGCGGCCATACAGGACAAAAAGGCAAAGTAGAGGACCATGGCGGCCGGGGCCCACAGGGCTCCCAGACAGCGCCACTTCCGCCGGGGCAGCTCCAAGAGGGCCAGCCCCAGTACCACCGTCATGGACAGCACCGCGCTCTGCTCATAAAACCCAAAGGGCAGCAGCTGCAAGGGCAGATAGGCGGCCAGCCAGTACCAGCGCCCGGTGTCCAGCCATTTGGCAAATGCCATGGCTCCCAGGCATCCAAAAAACATGCCCCCCACGATGCGGGTGGAGGCAGACATCCAGTACAGTCCCTCCATGCCCAGAGGCAGCAGAGTCATCACCACCGGGAACACCGGCCCCACAGGGAAATAGCGCCGCAGAAGGCTCCAGATCATCCCAACACAGGCCACGTATAGCCCGGAGACCAGCACTACGCCCACCAGCATATGGTCAAACAGGGGGCTCCAGATGAAGTAGTCGGCCATGTTGGCCAGCGGCCGGGAGGCCAGCAGCCCCGCCGCCTGGGCCATCTCCCAGAACGAGGTCGGGCTGTGCCGGTAGTTGTGGTACTGGATATAGTCATCCAGTTGTGGATAATAGGACAGGCCATAGGCGCAGTACCGCAGCACCAGCAGCCCGGCAAGCACAAAAAATAAGGCCAAAAGGGTCTTTTGGTTTGAATCGGCACGTTTCATAATAGGTGCCCTCCTTCCGTCAACAAGCAAGACGCCGTTGGCCGGACCAAAGCAACAGGGGGCCAAATTAGGCTCTAAAGTCACAGTTTACAGTTTAACATCCTGCCGCATCCGGCGCAACCATGACTTTACATAAAATAAAGAGGCCTCTTCTGGAAAAATCGCACATATTTTTTCTTCTTTTTTCCCGAAGGGCGGCGTTTCGTTGAAATTTCCTGTTTGCCTTGAAATACGGTTCATTCTATTGTAAAATAAACAAAACTACAAAAATACGCCAATTGCTTCTTCGTTTTCTCCTGCCCCAACAAACGCTTTGGTTGTTGGGGCAGTGCTGAGGATGAAAGAAAAGATCTGCGGTCCGGAGCACCCCTCCGCCGCTGGAAAGGAGTCCCCTATGAGCATGACCGTTGTGCGCCGCGTGGACCCCCGCAGTCCCGCTCACCGCGCCGGTGTCCGGGCAGGGGACACCCTGCTGGAGATCAATGGAACCCCCATTGTGGACGTACTGGACTACAAGTTTTACAGCTACGATCCCCGTCTGGAGCTGACCCTGCTCTCTTCCGACGGGACCCGGCGCACCGTCCACGTACGCAAGGAGGAGGGGCAGGACCTGGGACTGGACTTTGAGACCTACCTCATGGACCGGGCCCGCTCCTGTGCCAACAACTGCATCTTCTGCTTTGTGGATCAGATGCCCCCCGGCATGCGGGAGACGCTGTACTTTAAAGATGACGACGCCCGTCTCTCCTTCCTCATGGGCAACTATCTCACCTTGACAAACCTCTCCCCCCGGGAGGTCCAGCGCATTATCGACCTGCATATCAGCCCCATCAACGTCTCGGTGCACACCACCGACCCACAGCTGCGGGTGGAGGTGCTGAAAAACAAGCGGGCGGGCGAGAGCATTGACGTGATGCGCCGCTTTGCCGCCGCCAACATCACCATGAACTGCCAGATCGTCTCCTGCCCCGGGGTGAACGACGGCCCCGCCTTGGACCGCACCCTGCGGGAGCTGTCCGAGATGTACCCCGGCGTAGCCAGTGTGGCCATCGTCCCGGTGGGCGTGACCAAATTCCGGGAGGGGCTGTGCCCCATCGCTCCTTACACCAAGGAGCAGGCTGCCGCTGTCATCGCCCAGGTGGAGGCGTTCGGCAAACAGTTTATGGAAAAGCAGGGCACCCGTCTGGCCTGGTGCTCCGACGAGTTCTACCTCCTGGCCGGGCTTCCCCTGCCGGAGAAGTCCTTCTACGAGGACATGGCCCAGCTGGAAAACGGCGTGGGCATGCTCCGGCTGCTTCTCAGCCAGGCAGACATGGCGCTGGATGAGCCGGAGCTTGGCGAGTTGGTTCCCTTCTCAGTGGCTACCGGAGTCTCCGCAGCGCCCTTCATCGACCAGATCCTCCAGAAGGCCAAACAGCAAGTTCCCCAGCTTCAGGGCCGGGTCTATCCCATCCGCAACCGCTTCTTTGGGGAGACCATCACCGTCTCCGGCCTGGTCACCGGCCAGGACCTCATTGCCCAATTGAAAGGGCAGGAGCTGGGGCAGCGGCTGCTCATCCCCTCCAACATGCTCCGCTCCGGCGAGTCCGTCTTTTTGGACGACGTGACGGTAGCCGATGTGGAGCGGGAGCTGGGCGTCACCGTGTGCCCGGTGGACGCAGAGAGCGGCTTTGATCTGGTGGACGCCATGTTGGGTCTGCCTGTTACCATGCAGCAGACGACTCCCCCTGGAAGCGACGGGGAATACTACCGTTATAATCCCAGCTGATGGCTCTGCCCGGCTGAGTGAAGAAAAGAGAGTGAGGCTATCATGAAACCTTTAGTTGCCATTGTGGGCCGCCCCAACGTGGGCAAGTCCATGCTGTTTAATAAGCTGTGCGGCCAGCGCCTGTCCATTGTAGAGGACACCCCCGGCGTCACCCGGGACCGGCTGTACGCCCAGTGCGAGTGGAGAAACCGCACCTTTGATATTGTGGACACCGGCGGTATTGAGCCGGGCACCGACGATCAGATTCTCTCCTTCATGCGGGAGCAGGCCGAGATTGCCATCTCTACCGCTACCGTAATCGTGTTTGTCTGCGACGTGAAGACGGGCATGACCGCCTCCGACCAGGAGGTGGCCAACATGCTCCTCCGCTCCGGCAAGCCGGTGGTGCTGGCGGTAAACAAGGCCGACCAGGTTGGCCGGGAGAATCCGGACGTCTATGAGTTTTATAACCTGGGTCTGGGCGACCCCATCGCCGTCTCCGCCGTCCACGGCCACGGCACCGGCGACCTGCTGGATGCCTGCTTTGAGTACTTCCCCCCGGATGACGAGGAGGAAGAGGACGACGACACCATTAAGGTGGCCATCATCGGCAAGCCCAACGTAGGCAAGTCCTCCCTGGTCAACCGCATTCTGGGCCAGGAGCGGGTCATTGTCTCCAATGTGGCCGGCACCACCCGGGACGCCGTGGACAGCGTGTTTGAAAATGAGAAGGGCAAGTTCCTCTTCATCGACACCGCCGGCATGCGTAAAAAGTCCCGGGTAGACGACCGGATCGAGAAGTTTTCCGTCCTCCGGGCTACCATGGCCATTGAGCGCAGCGACGTGTGTCTCATCCTCATCGACGCCCAGGAGGGAGTCACCGAACAGGACACCAAGGTGGCCGGTCTGGCCCATGAGGCGGGCAAGGCCTGCATCATCGTGGTCAACAAGTGGGACGCCATCGAGAAAGACGGCAAGACCATGGACAAGATGCGCAAGGATGTGATGCGGGACCTCAGCTATATGACCTACGCTCCCATCATCTTCATCTCCGCCCTGACCGGACAGCGGGTGGACCGTCTCTTCGACCTCATCACCTACGTCAACAACCAGTCCGCCATGCGCATTACCACCGGCATGCTCAACTCCGTCCTGGCCGACGCCACCGCCCGGGTGCAGCCCCCCACGGACAAGGGCCGCCGTCTGAAGATCTACTATATGACTCAGATCGGCATCAAGCCCCCCCACTTTGTCTGCTTCTGCAACGACGCCCGGCTGTTCCACTTCTCCTACCAGCGTTACCTGGAAAACCAGATCCGCGCCACCTTCGGCCTGGAGGGCACGCCCATCCGGCTGACCATCCGGCAGAAGGAAGACAAGGAGGGGTAAGGATGGACGTGAGCAATGTCGTAACTGGAGCTGCCTCGAATTATCCGGCTGCTATTCTCGGTCTATTCCAGGAATTATGGCTTCCTATTCTGCTGCTGGCCGCCTGGGCCTACTTCTGCGGCTGTTTCAACGGAGCCGTCATTGTCTCCAAGTATATTCTCCGGGACGATGTACGCAACCACGGCTCGGGCAACGCCGGACTGACCAATTTCTACCGTACCTTTGGCGGTTTTTTGACCCTGGTCGTCATCCTGTGCGATGTGTTAAAAGCCATTTTAGCGGTGGGGACCGCTATCCTTTTGGCGCAGCATTTCGGCGTACACCCCTCTGCAATCCCCCTGGCCAAGTACTGGGCCGGCCTGTGGTGCCTGCTGGGCCACATGTTCCCCTGCATGTTCCACTTCAAGGGCGGCAAGGGCATCCTCTCCGGCGGCGCCATCGCCATTATGATTGACTGGCGCATCGCTCTGGTGGTGTGGGGCGGCTTCCTCATCCTGGCTGTTTTGACCCGGTATGTGTCCCTGGGCTCCTGCTGGGCCGGTGCCTCCTTCCCCTTTGCTACCTGGTTTGTGTATCACAATGTGCTCATCACAGTGCTGGGCGCGGTCATTGGCTGCCTCATCCTGTACATGCACCGGGCCAACATCCACCGGCTCCTCACGGGCACGGAAAATAAGTTCTCCCTTCACAAGAAGAAGCAGTAGAGCTTTCCAACCGTTCAGCGTTACCTTAGAATTTCTTGCAAAACCTTATGTACCTTTTTCAAGGCGAAAAAGAGAAGGAGGAAACATGAAGATTACTGTGGTAGGCAGCGGCGGCTGGGGAACAGCTCTGGCCCTGCTCTTAGTGGAAAACGGCCACGACGTCACCCTCTGGTCCCACACCCCTGCTAAGGCAGTGGCTCTGGAGGAGACCCGGGAGAATCCTATGCTCAAAGGAGTACCTCTCCCCCAGGAGATGAAGTTTACTGCCGATCTGGGCGCCGTCAAGGGCTGTGGCACTGTGGTCATGGCCACCCCCTCCTATGCGGTACGGGAGACCGCTCACAAACTGCGCGGGATCATTGACCCGGGTACGGTGGTGATTTCCGTATCCAAGGGCATTGAGAAGGACAGCTCTCTGCGCCTCTCTCAGGTCATCGAGGAGGAACTGGAAGGCAAGTGCCCGGTGGTGGTCCTGTCCGGCCCCTCCCACGCCGAGGAAGTTGGACGGCACATTCCCACCGGCGTGGTAGCCGCGGCAGACAATTTGAAGGACGCAGAGCTGGTCCAGGACCTGTTTATGAATCCCCGTTTCCGGGTATACACCAGTGACGACCGCATTGGCACCGAGATTTGCGCGGCGTTGAAAAATGTGATTGCCCTGTGTGCCGGGTGCACCGATGGCATGGGCTGTGGGGATAATACCAAGGCTCTGCTTATGACCCGCGGACTGGCCGAGATGGCCCGGCTGGGCGTGGCGCTGGGAGGCAGAAAAGAGACGTTCACCGGTCTGGCCGGCGTAGGCGACCTGATCGTCACCTGCACCTCCATGCACTCCCGGAATCGCCGGTATGGCATTCTGATTGGCCAGGGGAAGAGCGTTCAGGACGCATTGGAAGAGATCGGCGCCGTGGTAGAGGGCTACTACGCCGCTGCCAACGCCCGTGCTCTGGCACAGAAGGTCGGTGTGGAGATGCCCATCTCTCAGGCGGCCTATGAAGTACTCTATAATGGCCGGGATGTCCACGCCGTGGTCGCTGACCTTATGAGCCGGGCCAAGCGCTCTGAGCTGGACGAGTCCCCCGCCCTACTTTTCTTGCAAGAAAAGTAGGCAAAAGAACTTTCTGCGAAGCTTCGCTTCGCCTCGTTGATACTGCGCAGCACCCCCAAGGATTGGTAAGATCCTGGGGGTGCTTTTTTTGCACCCCTCCCCTCCCCCGCGCATAGCATGGGGAAACGAGGGCAGGCACACCCCTGCCCAAAAGGAGGCAACAACTATGGAAGTGAAAGGAAAAGGTCGTCTGGTGGTTCGGGTATACACCTCTCGGGCGGAGCTTCCCGTGGTAGACGCCACGGTCGTGGTAACACAGCGGGATAAGGATGGCAAGTACAAGCTGCTCTCCGTCCAGGCCACCAACTCCAGCGGCATGACTCAGCCCATCTCTATCCCCACCCCCCTGCTGGGTGAGAGTACACATCCCGGTGCGCAGCTCCCTCCCTTTGCCATCTGCGACGTGTGGGCGGAGCACCCCGGCTACGCCATGCTGCTGGTGGAGGGCGTTCAGATTTTTGACGGAGTGGAGACCATCCAGGATATGGAGCTGGAACCCCTCACCGAGGGGCAGTCCAGCCTGCTGCAAAACAGCATCCGGGATATTCCGGGCCAGAATCTGTGAGGTGGCGCTATGGCAGTATCCGTTATTCCATACGTACCCAGCACCATCACAGTCCACCTGGGGCCGCCGGACCAGTGGGCGGAAAATGTGACTGTATCCTTCCCGGATTATGTCAAGAATGTGGCATCCAGCGAGATTTACCCCACCTGGGAGCCCGCTGCCATCGAGGCGAATGTATTGGCCATCATCTCCTTCGCCCTCAACCGGGTTTACACAGAGTTCTATCCCAGCCGGGGCTATGACTTCCAGATCACCTCTTCCACCGCCTACGATCAGAAGTTTATCCGGGGCCGCAACATTTTTGAGAATATCAGCCAGGTGGTAGACGAAATTTTCAACGACTACATCCGCCGCAAGGGCTTTGTAGAGCCTCTGGCCGCTAAGTTCTGCAATGGTACTACCGTCACCTGCGCCGGGCTCTCCCAGTGGGGCAGCCAGGATCTGGCCCAGCAGGGCTACTCCGCCATGGAAATTCTGCGTTACTACTACGGCAATGACATTGAATTGGTCCAAAATGCCCCGGTGCGCAGTCCAGGCCAGTCCTACCCCGGCACACCTTTGCGTCTGGGCTCCAAGGGGGACGATGTCCTGGTCCTCAAGACCATGATCAACCGCGTCTCCCAGAGCTATCCCGCCATTCCCAAGCTTTTCCCGGTCACCAATGTCTTTGATGAGAGTACTCAGCAGGCCGTGAAGACGTTCCAGCAAATTTTCAATCTCACGCCCGATGGCATTGTGGGCAAGGCTACGTGGTATAAGCTGGTCTATCTCTATGTGGGCACCAACCAGCTCTCTGAGCTGGTCAGCATGGGCCAGCAGTTCCAGACCTTCTCCTTCCAGTATCCCGGCATTTTGCGGCAGGGAGACCGCGGGTCCGACGTGCGGATTCTGCAATACATGCTGGCCCTTACCGCCGAGTTTAATGAGTCCCTTACTCCCATCCAAGTAGACGGTATCTACGGCAATGCCACCGCTCAGGCGGTGCGGAAATATCAAGCTCAGGCCGGATTACAGGTAGATGGTATTGTGGGGCCCAATACCTGGTATTCTCTCTACAACAACTACACCGGCATTGAGCGCGACCTGCGCAACGACAACATCAACTTTCCGCTCAGCCAAACCGCATCCGCTCAGACCGGCGGCAAAACCTATGGCACCACCAGCCGCCAGGGGCAGTTCCCTGGCGGAGGGCTGCAGCTTGGAAACACAGACTTTAAGGGGGTCAAATTGGTATGACAAGAATGGAATTGGAACAGGAGATGCTGTCCAATCCGGTACGCAACCTTCAGTATATGCTTTGGCGGCTGGCCACCCGCTATCCTTTTTTACCGCAGTTGGCCATGGACGGTCTGTTCGGCGAGGAAACGCTGGAGGCCGTGATGCTCTTTCAACGGGAGATGGCGCCCCCGGTCACCGGTGTGGTGGACCAGCGCACCTGGGACGCTATCCACTCCGCCTGGGTAGATCTGGAACGGGACGTCTCCCCTACCCGCTCCCTGCGCATCTTCCCCGGCGAAGGGTTCCAGGTCTCCCCGGGCATGTCCGGGGACTATATGATTCTGCCTCAGACCATGTTTCAAATCCTCCGCCAAAAACTCAGCGGCATTGTAGACGCCGCCCCCGATGGCTATCACGGCGACGCATCGGTGGAAAACACCCGCTGGCTCCAGGGTTTGGCCCAGCTGGAGCAGACGGGAGTCATGGATCGCAAGACATGGGATATGCTCTCCAGACTTTATGAGCTGTTTGTAACCGCAAAATAAGTGCGCTCCTCCGGGAAGTCTTTCTCGGAGGAGTTTTGTTATCTCTAAAAAAGTTGTAAAAACTGGGATGTTTTCCCCGTTTTTTCAACATTATCATTCGCTCGAAAAAAATCGAAAAAAAATTAAAAAAATGCTTGCATTTTTCTCTGGGCTGTGCTAATATAAACGAGTCGCCGGGACAACGAGTCCTGAGCAAGACAACCGGGTGTGGCGAAGTTTGGTATCGCGCTTGAATGGGGTTCAAGAGGCCCCGAGTTCGAATCTCGGCACTCGGACCAATCCGCAATCCATTGA
>OGWU01001479.1_pt1 | contig 13391 bp, 12 predicted proteins | sample 1576071 | NCBI WGS metagenome assembly OGWU01 (sample SAMEA3541582, study PRJEB24748) | human gut metagenome | biome: human gut; feature: human-associated habitat; material: faeces | place: China | collected 2012
TCAAGACACTGATTATGAAACCTCCCGGATCGTGACGCCGTAGAAGTCGGCGAACCAGGCGATGAAGGCATCAAAAGTTGCCTTCACACCGGCGTCGTACTCCCCGGCAGCGAAATCATTCTCCAGGTAATAGGACTGCAGACTCATGAAATCGTCCGCGTGGCTCTCCAGCCCGGTCCCCACCACCACGCAGTAGTCGCCCATCAGGCCGCTTTGGGAGATGTTGTCCAGCGCCAGCAGCATCACCACGCCGTTGTTCCGCTCTGCGGAGCCTACGCCATAGCTGTTCCCCAGATCCGAGGCATAGTCCATGATGTCCGCGCCGCCAGTGGAGTTCACCACACTTACCAGGATCTGGGCCTGCGGGCATTGCGGAAGTATCGTCGGATACTTTAACGGTGCCGTCGAACATGCTCTTTACAAGGGCTTTATAGTCGTCCTTTGTGAAGTTGTCCGTCCACTGGGTGGATTCCATGGGGATCTGAACGTAGTTAAGTTCGGGATCGTCGCCGGATACGAGGCCGAGGGTTGCGATCTTGCCGCCGTAGTTAGCCCAATTGCCGTTTTTAATAACGTCTTTGAGGGTTGCCTTGACGGTTGCGCCGAGTCCCTTCATTGCGGAGGTAACGGTCACTCGCACAACACCCTGCGCGGCGCTGCCGGTGGAGCGGTTGAGCTGGCCGAGCTGCTGACTGCTGAGGGTTACATCACGGCAAAATAATCTGCACTGAGACTTCTGAAGGAGGTTATAAAATGGCAAAGACACCGATATTTACAGGCTCATGTACAGCCATAGTCACGCCCTATCTTGAAAACGGCGTTGATTACGAAAAATATGCCGAGCTTGTTGACTTCCAGTACGCCGGTGGGACCTCCGCCATTCTCGTCTGCGGCACCACGGGCGAGAATCCGACGCACACCGAGGAGGAGCACAACAAGTTGGTCGAGCTCACCGTGAAGAAGTGCGCCGGTCGCATGAAGACCATCGTCGGCGTCGGCGGCTACAACACCGCCCACGTCCTTGAGCAGGCCAAGCAGGCCGAAGCCTGCGGCGCTGACGGCATCCTCATGGTCACTCCTTATTATAATAAGAGCACCCAGAAGGGTCTAATAGAGCACTTCACCTATGTCGCGGACCGCGTCAAGGTGCCCATGATACTCTACAATGTCCCCGGCCGTACCGGCATCGGCATCAAACCCGCCACCTACAAGGTGCTCTCCCAGCACCCGAACATCAACGGCGTCAAAGAGGCCAGCGGCAACATCGCTGAGTACGCCCTGACCCGTTCCATGTGCGGCGACGATCTGGTGTTCTGGAGCGGCAATGACTCGGACACCGTGCCCATGATGGCACTCGGCGCCTACGGCGTCATCTCCGTGGCCTCCAACATCATCCCGAAGGACGTCGCCCACCTCTGCGACCTCTGCCTCGCCGGCGACTTCAAGGCCGCGAGCGCCGAGTACTTCAGGCTGGCCGACTTCTTTGACAAGCTGTTCATCGAAACGAACCCCATCCCCGTCAAGACAGCGATGAACATAGTCGGTATGAACGTCGGCAAGTTCCGCCTGCCGCTGGTAGATATGGACCCCGCCAATGTCGAAAAGCTCAAGGTCTCCATGCGCGGCGTGGGGCTCAAGGTGTGATCCCGGGTCAAGGAAGGTATTCTTATGCTAAAGATAATAGTCTCCGGCTGCAACGGCCACATGGGTCAGTGCGTTGTCTGCGGCTGTCAGGGGCTTGAGGGTGTGGAGATAGTCGCGGGCTTCAACCGCACACCGGTCAAGAAGAACTGCTTTGAGGTCTACTCCGACCCCATGAGCTACGAGGGCCCCGCCGACGTTGTCATTGACTTCTCGAACCCAGCGAACCTTGACGCACTGCTGGAGTTCTGCCTGCTGCGGAAGATACCCATCGTTCTGTGCACGACCGGTTATTCGGATGAGCAGCTGCACGACATCGAGAAGGCCGCGGCGCGGATACCGGTGTTCAAGTCCGGAAACATGTCGCTGGGCATAAATCTGATGATGCAGCTCGTGAAGCGCGCAGCCGCTGTCCTGGGCGAGAGCTTTGACGTCGAGATAGTCGAAAAGCACCACCGCCGCAAGGTCGACGCGCCGAGCGGCACTGCTCTGATGCTGGCCGACGCCGCCGCCTCTGCCCTGCCCTATGAAGCGGAAAACGTCTTTGAGCGCCACAGCGTGCGCCAGCCCAGACGTCGCGAGGAGATAGGTATCTCCTCCATCCGCGGCGGCACGATCGTAGGCGAGCACGAGGTCATCTTTGCCGGTCATGACGAGGTGTTCGAGATGAAGCACACCGCGCTCTCGCGCGAGGTCTTTGCCAGCGGCGCAATAGCCGCAGCGAAGTTCATTGCCACCGTCAAGACTCCCGGCATGTACGACATGGACGACCTGCTCAGGGACGTCATGAAATGAGATAAGCAAAAACACCCTCAGGCTTGAAGCCTGAGGGTGTTTTTATCTGCCTGTGTTCACGCGGTCATGGCCTCAAGGGTCATGGCGGCGAGCTCGGGCATCGTAACGCCGAGGAGCTCCGCGCCCTTGGAAATGATATCGCGGGAACAGCCGGCGGCGAACTTCTTGTCCTTGAACTTCTTCATGACGGACTTAGCGTCCATGCCGTCAAAACCGGTCGGGCGCATGAGGGACGCGGCCCAGATGAGACCCGTGAGCTCGTCCGTGGCGAAGAGGATCTTCTCCATGTAGCGCTCCGGCTCCACGTCGCTGCAAATGCCCCAGCCGTGGCTGACGACCGCATGGATGACGCTCTCGTCTATGTCCAGCTCCCTGAGCAGGGTATCGGCGCGCTTGCAGTGCTCCTCCGGCCACTGCTCGAAGTCTATGTCGTGCAGTATGCCTACGGCCTGCCAGTAGTCCTCGTTGCCGGCGTCGTACTTTCCGGCCAGATAGCGCATGACCTTGCCGACGGTTTCGGCGTGCTGGATGTGGAAGGCTTCGCTGTTATAGCGCTTCGTCAGCTCCAGCGCCTGCTCGGGAGTGGGGATGTAGCTCATTTGTCTTTACCTCCGCAAAACTTTATTGCACAATATTACGCCTATTCCTCCGAAATTGCAAGCGGTTTCCGCTCCTTGAACCCGCATACGGCGCGGTTCGACACGGCGTCCAGCCAGCAGCACAGCCCTTCCGGCTCAGTGACGCGGAACATGTGGGCCAGGTCCTGCATGCCGGGGCATATCTCGCCGAACACGTCTGGCAGTTCGTCTAAGAGCGAGGGGTTATATTTAAGCGTGCGCTTGTCGTTCCAGATGGCACAGTAGAAAATATTTGCCTCCACGAGGTCCTGGAACATGTGGCTGCCATAGCTCAGCTCCGGCATATAGCCCGCGCTGTCGTCCGAGACCTCGCACACTCCGGCGAAACCTGATATGTCCGCAAAGCTGCACGGTACGCCCAGCTCCGGCGAACTGGTGCCGAGCCGCCCTGGTGCTAGCAGCAGGAGCTTCTTGCCCTTTCCCTTATAATAGCGGTTTATCTGGCCCACTGCCGAAGCCGCCATGCGCTTTTTGGCATAGGGGTACTCGTAGTATGCCTTGGCGTTGATCTGCACGACCACGTCTATGTCCGTCACGGATGACATGCCCATTGAGGAATCGTCCAGGCTGAAGAACGTGTCCTCTTCAGGAAGCTCCGGCACCACAACGTTGCCGCCGGGCTGGCCCACATAAAGCGGGCGGCACTGGAGCAGATTTATAACGAAATCGCCGTACTCGTCGGTATTGACAGCGTATTCTATATCCACGGGTGTGCCGTAGACGTTTTCCAGCGTCTTGAGCAGCGCACGCATGATGTGAGGGAACTTGGTCCGCTCAAGGAGGCCCTGGCAGCTTATGAACCAGACCTCGTCCTTGATGCCCATCTCACGCAGCGAGGCCTCAGCCTCATAGTCCCGCTCAAACATCAGGTCGTGGAACCAGCCCGGCAGATAGCGGTGCGCCTCGTCTACGCTGATGCTGCGGAAGACCTGGCGTTCACGGTCTATCACATCGACGTTGTGCTGTGAAAAGCGGTGCCGGTCCGCCACGCTGGTAAGGTTCCTGACGGCCGGGCGGTCTAGGTTCACTAGTCTGGGATAGTCGTCCTCAGTCCTGTCCACCGCCTTGGTGCCGAGACCAACGACAAGCCGCAGCATTCCCGCCGTCGGGTCGGCATCGTGGCTGGTCTTGTACAGGCAGCGGCTGTAACCCACGCCAGCGACGCCGGGGAGGTAATACGGTCCGGCCCAGGAGCCGGATACACGCTGGACTAGAATCGACATCTGCTCGTCCTTCTTCTCAAGCCCGCGCTGGAGGCGGTACTCGAGTGCCGAAATGTCCATCGTACTCGCATAGACCTGCCTGACGGCGTTCTCAAAGGCCTCCAGGCGCTTTTCAAGCGGGCCGAAGTTGACGCAGAACACGGACTCGTACTTCCCCGCGAAGGCATTGCCGAAGCCATCCTCAAGGAAGCTCGAGGAGCGGACGATTATCGGGCTCTGTCCGTAATACGTGAGCATCGACCTGAACTGCTCGCGTATATTCTCCGGGAAGCTGCCGGAGAGCAAGGCCTGTTTGAGCTCCTCGGCTTTTGCGAAATATCCCGCGTCGGTGCGCTGCTCTATCCGGGTCTTCCAGCAGTTGTTGCTGACGATGTAGGTGTAAAAGACATCCGAGCCTATGTAGAATGAATCGTGCGGTTCGGTGTGCTCGCGGAATTCCGGAAGGCATACCTCGGCTATTTTGCGAGCAAGCAGCATGCCGCAGGCCTTTCCACCTATCGCTCCGCTGCCTATCATGCGGTCACGCAGGGTGAAATAGTCCTTGGGCTCAAAAAGTTGATGGATGAGCTTCTGGACGTGCGGGTCCTTGGACATCATGCTCTCGAGTATTTTGCGCTCCGTCTCATCCCGGAAGCTGCCTCGTCCGAAATCGAGCTTTGCAAGCGCGAAGAATCTGTCGTGGCTGTCAAGGTTCTGGTCCTGGGTATGCGCAGATATGTCGTCAAGCAGCTTGTAATAGCGGCTGAGCGCAACGCCGCCGTCCAGGGGCAGGAAGGGCCCGCCGCTGCGGCTTACGTGCGGCAGGTAGATGTTCATCGAATCTCGGTCCAGCGCCTTTAGCGTGTGTATGTACACGGCGCTGTCGCTGGTATATACATCCACGAGCACCTGTGTGGTGTCCCGGATACTGGCAGTGGTCTCGAAAGAATGCCTCCCGCGCATTATGGGAAAATACGCCACTGTGTCCAGCTCGTGCAGATAGGGACAGGTCACACGGAAGAAGTTGCCCATCATCTGGTCCGTATGCCAGGCCACCTGGAGCTCGGAGAGGCAGTCGAAAATATAGAAGGCCCCCTCCCCTTCTTCGGTTATTCGGTTGTAGATGTCCACGGTGAAGGGCTCGAAGCCGAGCATGGGGTCAAACTCAAACACCTTAAGACCCGGCTGAGGGCTGAACATGCTCTCGTGCCGCGCGTAGTGCATGTATATGAGATTGCGCCCGTCCTTCAGTGCCTGTTTCGCGAAAGCCTCCGCAAACAGGCGATATTCCTCCAGTGCCGACACCTGCCAGACGACGTTGTCGCCCATGCGGATATAGTCAAACACCTCGTCCACGCCAGGGTATCCGCTAGGTATTTTCTCAAACGCCATGCTCCTCGCCTCCCTCGCATTTTCTTCCTTTTATTTTACTATACCAGTATCTGAAATTCATCACATTTTTTGCATTTTTATTGTGAACATTCTGTCATATCTCCCCTCAAAAACCACTTTTTCCTTCTTGGCCATATTCTGATGCAACAGCTTCACGAGCTGCGATAAATGCGAACAAAGCGTGCAGCGGCAATTGTATGCCGTTGCACGCTTTTAAGCTTTGTAGAAGTTCAGTTCTGAGCGTGGTTTTCACTAAAACTCTGCTCAAGCGTATCCAGAAATTGCCGCAGCGCCGCACCCCCACTATCAGGCAGATACAATACGCCGAAAGAAAAAGGTTCAAACTCACTGAGAGGAACCTTGACAAGCTCCGGCGGCATCGTGTTTGGAAAGTCCACCGTCACCGCAAAAGCATATCCGGCAAGCACCAGCGGAATGAGGATATCCTGATTGTCGCAGAACAGTATCTGAGGCGTCTCCCTGGTGGCTGTAACCATACTCTGTATAGCGAATATTGGCGGAGGGCACGCAGGCGGACGGCAGGTCGCAATTCTTCCGGCGTCCTTGAGCTGTTCGAGCGTAAGCGATTCGCACTTTGCCAGCGGATGCTCCGGGTTGAACACGCACACGGGCCGGCAGCGCATCAGTTCTCTGTATCTGACTTTTGGCGGTACCCTGTCCTTTTCAAACGTGAATATGACGTGTATCTCCCCATCCGACAGCAGTCCCTCGAGCGTGTCATGCGGTATGAGCCGTAAAACCGGCAGGATCTCGGGGCTCTGTTCCCTTAGCCGCTTCAGGGCCGGTACTATCAGGCGCAGCTCAGCCGTGTTCCGGCAGCCGATAACTATCCGTGCCTTGGCAAACTGGCTCATTTCCTTCATGCGGGCCTTGGAAAACTCCGATACCTTCAATATCTCTCCCGCGTACTGCGTGAACATGTATCCTTCCTGCGTCAAACGCACACTCTTGCTTGTCCGGTGAAAGAGCTTCACGCCCAGCTCATCCTCCAGCGTATTTATCTGATGGCTAACCGCAGGCTGCGTTATTCTGAGCTGCTCCGCTGCACGAGAAAAGTTCAGAAAATTCGCCACCGACATGAAGCACTCAAGCTGAGTCGTATTCAAACCCCTTCAGCCTCCTTACTCATTTTTTAAATAAATATGAACAATAAAACTCTTTTATAGAATATAGCATATTCGAATTTCACATACAAGACGGTTTGTGCTATAAAACTATCGGTCAAAACAATTAGCCATCTAATCACTGCGAAAGGAGGCAAATTCATGTCCGGGAATATTGATGAAGATTGCCTTATTCACGATAACAGGCTTATTGCCATCAAGATAGAGCAGCTGGCCAACAGCATGCTGTCCACTTCGGAGCTTACCGCTGTGCAGGCCAACATTCTTGAGCACATTCTTAAAGCAGAGTCCGGCACCACGCTCACCGCAATACACCGCGAGTTTGACTGCTCAATGGGCTCGCTTTCCTGCATACTTAAGCGGCTTCGTGAGAAGGGATATATCCGAATAGAGAGCTGCGAGAGCGACGACCGGCAGAAGCTCATTTTTGCAACGGAAAAGAGCAAGCTCTCCGGCCAATCTCTGAGCGAATCGTTTCTCTTGGTAAAAAAGCGTGCCTATGAAGGTTTTACCTCCTCAGAGCTCGCAATGCTTGATGCATTTCAAAAGAAAGTGCTCCGTAACCTCTCGGAGCCGTCAAAACCCCAGCGATTGGAGGAATAGGAAAAATGAAAACTGTACTGCGCCAGCTGGGCCGCTACAAACGCGACGCACTGCTCTGCATTGGGCTTACAACCCTTGAGGTGATAATGGAAATATTGCTGCCCTTTATCACCGCCATTATCATTGACGAAGGTCTTGAGGCCTCTAACCTCCCTGTCGTATACAGATACGGCATTCTCATGGTGGTCATGGCCTTCCTCAGCTTGGCTTTCGGCGCTCTGGCCGGCAAATTTGCTGCCAGTGCCTCGGCAGGCTTCGCAGCCAATCTGCGTGAGTCGATATACGAGAACATTCAAACCTTCTCCTTCTCAAACATAGACAAATTCAGCGTACCCGGCCTAGTCACCAGGATGACTACAGACATAACAAACGTTCAAAACGCTTTTATGATGATCATTCGCGTAGCTGTACGTTCGCCGCTTATGCTGATATTCAGCTACGCCATGTGCCTCATAATAAGCCCCAGCCTGAGCCTCACCTTCCTTATCGCGGTGATTTTCCTTGCCGTTATCCTGGGCGTCATCATGGTAGTGACAATGAAAATCTTCAACATTGTCTTCAGCAAATACGACGACCTAAACGCCAGCGTTCAGGAAAACGTCTCGGCCATACGCGTTGTGAAGGCATTTGTGCGAGAGGACTACGAGTGCAGCAAGTTCTCCAAGGCATCCAAGACACTTTACAAGCTGTTCGTCAAGGCCGAGGGCCTGCTTGCATTCAACAACCCCGCCATGATGGTGGCCGTCTACTTCTGCATTATAATGGTCTCGTGGCTGGGCGCTCACTACATTGTCGGCGGCAGCATGAGCACCGGCGACCTGACCAGTCTCTTCAGCTACGTCATGTCCCTGATGATGAGCCTCATGATGCTCTCCATGGTCATAGTCATGATAAGCATGTCGATGGCCAGCATCAAGCGTATCAGCGAGGTGCTCGAGGAAAAGCCCGACCTTCACGACCCCGAAGAGCCCATCGTCGAAGTGCCCGACGGCAGCATCGACTTCGACCACGTCAGCTTCGCCTACAAGCAGGGCAGCGGCGAGGCCGTCCTCTCGGATATCGATCTGCACATAAAGTCCGGCGAAACGATAGGCGTGATCGGCGGAACGGGCTCCGGCAAGAGCAGCCTAGTTAACCTGATATGCCGGCTTTACGACGTCGACCGCGGCGCAGTGCGCGTCGGCGGGATAGACGTAAGGAACTACGACATGGAGGCTTTGCGAAATCAGGTTGCAGTCGTCCTTCAAAAGAACACCCTGTTCTCCGGCACGATTCTTGAAAATCTGCGCTGGGGCAACCCGGATGCCACAGAGGAACAATGCGTGGAGGCCTGCCGCGCAGCCTGCGCCGATGAGTTCATAGACCGCCTGCCGGACGGATATAACACCCGTATAGAGCGCGGCGGCAACAACGTCTCCGGCGGCCAGAAGCAGCGCCTATGCATTGCCCGCGCACTTCTGAAAAGCCCCAAGGTGCTCATACTTGACGACTCTACCAGCGCGGTGGACACCGCCACCGATGCCAAAATACGTGCCGCCTTTGCCGAAAGCATCCCCGGTACCACCAAGATCATAATCGCTCAGCGCATATCAAGTGTTGAAAACGCCGACCGCATCCTCGTCATGGACAACGGCCGCATAGACGCCTTTGACACCCATGAGAATCTGCTCAAATCCAATGCCATTTATCAGGACATCTATGAGTCCCAGATAAAAGGCGGCGGCGACTTCGACCAGAGCGCCTGATAAGGAGGATGCCCATAATGAACAAAAACACTTCCCTGCCCAGCCCCACCGCCGTGCTCAGGCGCGTGCTGGACTACATGCTCAAATACTACAAATGGCCCTTCATGCTTGTTATACTGTGTATAGTAATTGCAGCCGTTGCAAGCGTCGCCGCAACCACTTTCCCGCAGTCGCTGATAGACGACTACATCACGCCAATGATAAACAGCGGTTCCAATGATTACAGCGCCCTCGGCAGCGCGATAATCAAGCTTGTCTGCATCTTGGCTGCGGGCATTATCGCGTCCTACTCCTATAACCGCATCATGGTCTCCGTGAGTCAGGGCACTATGCTCAGGCTGCGCAACGATCTTTTCCAGAGCATGGAGAGTCTGCCCATCAAGTACTTCGACACTCACGCTCACGGCGACATCATGTCCGTCTATACGAACGACGTTGACACCCTGCGCCAGCTGCTCAGCCAGAGCATACCGCAGATAATAAACTCCGTCATAACTATGATAGCCACCCTGGTAAGCATGATAGTGCTCAACCCGACGCTGACCATCATATCTCTCCTGACAGCAGTACTGATGCTGTTTGTCACCGCAAACTTCTCCAAGCTCTCCGGCAAATACTACGTCAAGCAGCAGCGCGACCTCGGCATTGTGGACGGATTCATTGAGGAGATGCTGGACGGCCAGAAGGTCGTGAAGGTATTCTGCCACGAGGAAGCGGCCAAGGCCGACTTCCGCAAGGTGAATGATCAGCTCCGCGACAGCGCCGACAAGGCCAACCGCTACGCAAGCCTGCTCATGCCCGTCAATGCCAACATAGGCTGGCTGAGCTACGCACTTGTTGCCATTATCGGCGCAGTGCTCGGAATCAACGGACTTGCCGGCGTAACGCTTGGCACCGTTGTCACTTTCGTGGGCCTGAACAAAAGCTTCACCCAGCCAATAACTCAGGTAAGCATGCAGGTAAACTACGTCATCACGGCCGCGGCGGGTGCTCAGCGAGTGTTCAATCTCATCGATGAGACCCCTGAGACAGACGACGGCTATGTCGAGCTCGTAAACGCCAAAGAAGGCGCGGACGGCGAGATTTCTGAGGTCTCCGAGCGCACCAACACCTGGGCCTGGAAGCACCCGCACAAGGCGGACGGCAGCATCACCTACACCAAGCTCGAGGGCGGCGTCGTCCTCGACAGCGTGGACTTCGGTTATGATGAGAACAAACTAGTTCTGCACGACATCAGTCTCTGGGCAAAGCCCGGACAGAAGATAGCCTTTGTCGGCGCCACCGGCGCGGGTAAGACGACAATCACAAACCTCATAAACCGCTTTTATGACATTGCCGACGGCAAGATACGCTACGACGGCATCAACATCAACAAGATAAAGAAGCCGGACCTGCGCCGTTCGATGGGCATAGTGCTTCAGGACACCCATCTGTTCACCGGTACGGTCATGGAAAACATCCGCTACGGCAATTTGGACGCGACAGACGCCGAGTGCATCGCGGCGGCGCAGCTCGCCAACGCAGACGGCTTCATCCGGCGTCTCCCCGACGGCTACAACACGATGCTTACAGGCGACGGCGCGAACCTCTCACAGGGCCAGCGTCAGCTGATAGCCATAGCCCGTGCAGCAGTGGCTGACCCGCCGGTGCTTATACTTGATGAGGCCACCTCCTCCATAGACACGCGCACCGAGAAGCTGGTGCAGGACGGCATGGACGCCCTGATGTGCGGACGTACCACCTTCGTGATAGCTCACCGCCTCTCCACCGTGCGCAACGCAGACTGCATCATCGTCATGGAGCAGGGCCGCATCATCGAGCGCGGCACTCATGATGAGCTCATCGCAAAGAAGGGCAAGTACTACCAGCTCTACACCGGAAACTTCGCAGAGGAGACCGCATAAACGCACAAAACGGCAAGCGCAGCCGGGACACATGTCCCAGCTGCGCTTTTCATATTTATTGCGCGCCCCCAGATCAGTGAGCACTCTCACGCAGGCCTCGTTTTGATTGAACAATGTTGCAGGCAAGCAATACGACCGGGAATACGATGGCCAAAAGCAGTCCCCTTTTCAGATCTCCCCCGGCCTTGTCCGCCGCATAACCAACCAGCGCAGGTCCGGATGCACAGCCCACGTCGCCCGCCAGGGCCAGGAACGCGAACATTACCGTGCCGCCGTTTGCTATGCTTCCGGAAGCCGTGCTGAAGCTGCCCGGCCACATGATTCCCACCGACAGCCCGCAAAGCATACAGCCCGCAAGCCCCAGCCAGGGCGCCGATGTCAGCGTCGCCAGCAGATAGCTCCAAACGCAGAGCACACTGCTCAGGTTCATGAACTTCCGCAGGTCCATTTTCTCTCCATAGCGGCCGAAATACATGCGAGAGAGCCCCATCATGACAGCAAAGCCGCAGGGTCCGAGCAGATCGCCGACGGTCTTAGAAACTCCGAGAGAGGACTCCGCAAATGCCGACGCCCACTGGCTCATCCCCTGCTCGGACGCTCCGGCACAGAGCATCATGACAAACATGCGCCAGAATACGCCTTTTTTGACAAGCTCGCCCACTCTCATGCCGTCGCGCTTCTCAACGATGTCCGGCGCTGAGGTAGTGCAGAAATTGTACAGGTTATATAGCGGAAGCAAGGCCCAAATGCAGGCCATTATCCGCCAGTTTTCCAAGCCGAACAGTGCAAAAAAAGCCGTCGAGGTCAGTACGACGCCAACATGTCCCCAGCAGTAGAATGAATGGAGCAGACTCATCTCTGCTTCCTTGTTTTTGCTCGGGCAGGCGTCTACAATGGGGCTCACCAGCACCTCAAGCAGCCCGCCGCCTATGGCGTAGATGACGACCGCTGTCATAACTCCATAAAACGGCTCTGAAAACAGCTCTGTAAAAAAGCACAGCCCGGCAAGCCCGACCGCGCAAAGTATGTGCGCCAGCCTCATGCTCGGCCAATAGCCAAGCTTGTCCACATACAGCGGACTTGTGAGGTCGGTGAGGAGCTGAACCCCAAAGTTCACCGACACTAGGAGTGATATCTGCTCAAGCGAAACGTCAAAATCCCGCTGCAATGTGAGGAACAGCAGCGGCAGGAAGTTATTCACTATCGCCTGAGTGATAAACCCCAGATAGCAGGCAAATTTGACACGCTTATAATTCAAATCACATTTCCCCGTTTGCTCCCGAACTTCGCCAAAACGCGCAGAAGCTACGTTATGGCAGCGGCCTTGGAGCCTTATAAAAAGACCTCAGCCGCAGCAATGATCTTCAGTATTCTCTCATCCGCCTTGTCTCTCCCGTAGGCATCAAGTAACCTGTCGTGGTACTCGTTTGTTTTCAAATTGAACCACAAGGTCCAGGCTCCCCAAAAGATGTCAATATGCCTGTCGCCGACACCGCCTCTCCCGACGTCGACGAACCCGGAGAGCTTCCAGTCATCGAGTATGATATTAGGAAGGCAATAATCTCCGTGCAGCAGCACTCTCTCACGTAGCTCGCCCTTCCCCTCGGCCAGCACAGCAGCGGCCTCCTCAGCTGAACGATAACCAAAGCTGTCCGGGAAAAGCGACTTATCGTAATTTCCGGTGCGACGATTACTCTCAGCTGCTGCAAGGTATTCAGCCGTTTTGTCCTGGTACGGGCAGTCAGCATAGTCCGTCTCGTGCAGTCTCCTCAATTCGAGCGCCAGAGTATCGCACATGCGCTTCGGTTCCGCCATGTACTTCTCATAGGTGCAGTCTTCTCCCGCAACAGCCCTTGTCAGCAACCAGTCACGTTCGTCCGAAACATATTCCATCACCTCAGCGCCGAGCCCAATGGAATGAAAGTACTCCGTCATTGCGGCTTCCCTTTTGAGCGCACCTTTGTCGGCGCATTTCAAATAGCAGCCTTTTTCGCTGTCTATGAAATATACCCTTGCTTCAGGAGAACAGGAGCTGTCGTAAACATTTGCACCAATTACATAATTTCGAATATCCGATGGAATTGTTCCCGGGATATCGCGCAGCAGGGTCTTATTCATCGGCCGTATCTCCACAAATGAGCAGCATCACTGTCTCAACGTGCGCGGTTCTCGGGAACATGTCCACCGCGAGGGCCCTGTCAGCCTCATAGCCCAGGGGGCGGAGACGGGCTATGTCGCGGGCCAGAGTGGCGGGGTCGCAGGAGACATATACCAGGCGGCGCGGCCGCATAGACGCTATTGCCTCCAGCGCTGGGGCGTCCATGCC
>OGWU01001488.1_pt1 | contig 13359 bp, 9 predicted proteins | sample 1576071 | NCBI WGS metagenome assembly OGWU01 (sample SAMEA3541582, study PRJEB24748) | human gut metagenome | biome: human gut; feature: human-associated habitat; material: faeces | place: China | collected 2012
TCTTTGTAATATTTATTAGTATAATGTTTTCTTTGGGTCTGGCGGGGTGTTCCCGTCAAGAGGATGTAGAACGCACGGAGTATACCGAAGAAGTAAAGATTCCGATGCTTCTGACCATTGACCCGAGTACGGGAAATAAAAATGATGAGGACGTGATTACTGCGTTCAATGAAGAATATAAAGGCAGGTATCAGATAGATGTAGAGTGGGTGCTTCAGACGGAAGAAGAATATCGTACCAATCTGAAAAGATTGAATGTGACGGATGAACTTCCGGCAATCATTACAGATCTTCGCCTGCTTCCATCTTTTTATCAGCTCATGTTAAAAGATGAGCGGATTGAAGATCTGTCACCGGTGATCAATAAAGATGAGGAATGGAAAAAGATGATCGAGCCTGCGGTGCTTGAGGCATGTACAGAGTCTGATGGGAGTATCTATCTTGCTCCGCTTGGCACTGCCTTCTATTCCTGCTCCGGTGTGTTCTGGAATGAGCAGCTTTTCCGCAAGGCAGGTATAGAAGCATTCCCACAAACATGGGAGGAGTTTTGGGATTGTTGCGACAAATTGCAAAATAGCGGAATTACGCCGCTTGCTTTACATACGGAAGGGACTGCGTGGGCGCCGATGCTCCTTGCGACAGCCGAGCTGGCAGATTCAGAGGAGGGGGCGCAGTTTATGGACGCATTGTATCCCGACAGCTATCAAAATGAAAATGGCTTGCAGTTGGCAGGCACTCTGAAAAAGTTATTTCAGTATACGACGGAAAATGCAATGTACAATGACTTTGATGTCGCCTATGAAAATTTTGTGTCAGGGAAAGTGGCTATGATACCCAACGGATATTGGATGATAGACCAGATACCTGAAAGTATGCAGAGCAGTGTTCGCTTTTCGCCGTTTCCGGGAAATAAACTTATCTCTTCTCCGGAAACATTCGGCTGGGGAGTCGTGTCAGGCTATAGCGAGAAAGTAAAAAAGGCGGCAGTTGTTTTCTTGAAATATCGTACGGCTTTTAATCTCAAACAGAAGGAAGAACATTTAAGCGCAGACCCTCAGAATAACTCTCAGTTGTTGAATGATTATATTAAAGCTTATACGGAAAATCCGCAGATTGTTCCCAACTATCAGGTGAAATGGAACTCTGTTCTGCAGGAAAAAACACTGGGAGAGATCATTCCTAAATTAGCGAAAGATCAAATGACTGAGGAAGAGTTTGTCAGAAGGGCAGACGAAAGTATTCAGCAATGTGAGAATGAAAAATAGTATATTTTTTTGTATTTGGAGTTGGATAATTATTATAGCATTTTTTTTAATTTTGATAATATTATACTTAGCAAAGGGACAACAGGATTGTTCAAAGAAAGGTAGGAAAAATTATGAAAATGAAAAAAATGCTGGCTGTCATAATGACAGCTGTAGTAGCTACCGGTATGCTTGCGGGTTGTGGTAGCTCTTCCGATGAAAAAGCGAGCGGAAAAGAAGCAGACGGAAAGGTTTACTATTTAAATTTTAAGCCAGAAGCAGATGAGTACTGGCAGGAACTGGCAGAAGCTTACACAGATGAAACAGGGGTTCCGGTTACTGTACTGACAGCAGCTTCCGGTGAGTATGAAAAAACATTAAAGTCAGAGATGGCAAAGACAGATGCTCCTACGTTATTTCAGGTTAATGGACCGGTTGGTTTGCAGGGATGGAAGGATTATTGTTATGATTTGAAAGATTCTGATATCGCTAAGGAGCTTACAGATGATAGCTTTGCACTGATGGATGGCGATAAAATGTCCGGAATCGCATACGTGATTGAAAATTACGGTATTATCTATAATAAAGGACTGCTGAAAAAGGCAGGATATTCAGCAAAAGATATCACGAATTTTGAAAGCTTTAAAAAGGTTGTAGAAGACATTACAGCACGTAAAGATGAACTTGGATTTTCAGCATTTACTTCTGCCGGAATGGACGGATCTTCCGATTGGAGATTTAAAACACATTTAGCAAATCTTCCGATTTATTATGAATATAAAGACGAAGGAATAAACAACACAGAGGCAATCAAGGGAACTTATCTTGATAATTATCGCCAGATTTGGGATCTCTATATCAATAATGCAACATGTAAGCCGACAGAAATTTCAACGAAAACTGCAGATGATGCTACAGCAGAGTTTGTTACAGAAGAAGCAGTATTCTATCAAAACGGAACATGGGAATACAATAACGTAGTTGATCTTGGTGATGAGAATCTTGGAATGCTTCCGATTTATATTGGTGTGGAAGGTGAAGAAGAACAGGGTGTCTGCACAGGAACAGAAAACTATTGGTGTGTAAACTCAAAAGCATCTGAAGAGGATATTCAGGCAACACTGGATTTCATGAACTGGTGTGTAACATCAGAAACAGGTGTGGAATCTATGTGTAAAGATATGGGATTTGTAATTCCGTTTAATGCGAATCTTGAATCTGAGAATGTACTTGTAAATGAAGCTAATAAGTATCTGGATGAAGGAAAAACACCTGTGTCATGGAATTTTTCAACAATGCCTTCAGAAGAATGGAAAAATGGTGTTGGATCTGCTCTTACAGCATATGCGGCTGATCAGACAGACGCCAACTGGGATAAGGTGGTTACTGCTTTTGTAGACGGATGGGCAACAGAGGCAGCCGCGGCAAAATAGAAGAGGACAAACATAATGAAACGGCGAGGCGGTTTTGAAGTCCTCGCCGTTTTTTTAGGAGGATATAAAAATGGAAAAATCTATGAAACGATATATGCCGATTTTTGTATTTCCAACATTTTTCGCATTTATACTTGGATTTATTATTCCATTCATCTTGGGAGTTGGATTGTCATTTTGTAAGTTTACAACTGTAACAGATGCAAAATTTATCGGTTTTTCAAATTATGTGGAAGCTTTAAAGGACACTGTATTCAGACATTCGTTTTGGTATACGACTCTGTTTGCGGTCACATCATTAATTGTGATCAATATTCTTGCTTTTGCTCTTGCGATGGCATTGACACAAAAACTTCGGGGAACCAATATTTTCCGTACCATATTTTTTCTTCCGAATCTAATCGGCGGAATTGTGCTTGGATACATATGGCAGCTGATTTTTAACGGTATTCTTGCAAAGTATGAAACAGCGCTTGCGCTAAATGAATGGTACGGATTCTGGGGATTGATTATACTTGTGAGCTGGCAGCAGATTGGTTATATGATGATCATTTACATAGCAGGGTTGCAATCCATTCCGGGAGACGTAATAGAAGCTGCCCAAATTGATGGGGCAAGCCGGTTCCAGAGACTGTGGAAAGTTACGATTCCTATGATGATGCCGTCCATAACAATCTGTGTATTTCTGTCTATCACAAACGGATTTAAACTGTTTGACCAGAACCTGTCATTGACAGCAGGTGAACCATCTAAAATGTCGGAGATGATGGCTCTTAATATATTCAATACCTTTTATGGACGTACTGGGTGGGAAGGTGTAGGACAGGCAAAAGCGGTATTATTCTTCATACTTGTGGTAGTAATTGGCATGATTCAATTGCGTATGACACGTTCAAAGGAGGTTCAGCAATAAATGAAAACGAAAAAAGGTATTTTTAGCTGGATAGGCACAGGCGTATTTACAATTATAGGTATTGTGTATATTTTACCTATTTTGATTGTGCTCATGAATTCATTTAAGAAGAAAGTTTATATCAACAAAGAGCCTTTCCAAATTCCTTCCGGGAAGACATTTGCAAGTATTGAAAACTATATATCTGCGATTGATAAATATGAACTTTTAAGTGCAGTTGGATGGACCGTTTTTATTACTGTTGGTTCCGTGCTTGTAATCTTAGTATGTACATCAATGTGCGCTTGGTATATTACAAGGGTTACGACAAAATTTACGAAATTATTCTATCTTCTTTGTGTATTTTCAATGGTAGTTCCATTCCAAATGGTTATGTTTACACTGTCTCTGGTTGCTGACCGAACAGGACTGCGTACGCCATGGGGAATTATCATTATTTATTTGGGATTTGGAGCAGGGCTTGCTGTGTTTATGTTCTGTGGATTTGTAAAATCTATTCCATTGGAAATCGAAGAAGCTGCCATGATTGATGGTTGTACTCCGCTTCGTACATTTTTTAGTGTAGTACTTCCAATCATGAAACCAACCTATATATCTGTGGGTATTTTAGAGACTATGTGGATTTGGAATGACTTCTTGCTTCCATATTTAGTGCTGGATTTGAATGAATATAAAACGATTTCGATTGCGATCCAGTACATGAAAGGAAGTTATGGACGTGTAGACATGGGAGCGGTTATGGCTGCTTTGATTTTGGCAGTGATACCGGTAGTTATTTTTTATCTGTCCTGTCAGAAACATATTATTAAAGGTGTGGCAGCAGGAGCAGTAAAAGGTTAAAAAATTATATGAAAGGCTAAAAGTAAAAGATGAATATAAATATTGAGCAACAATTGAAAGTTATTTTGGGTAAATCTCTTGATGAAGCCTCTAAAGAAGAAATATACATTGCATTGTTAAATTTCACAAAAAAACAATTACAACAAATGAAAAGAAATAGCGGAGATAGAAAGCTATATTATATTTCAGCAGAATTCCTTGTTGGGAAACTGTTATCCAATAATTTAATTAATCTGGGCATTTTTGAAGAAGTAAGGGATGTTCTGAAAAATCATGGTCACAATCTGACAGAGATAGAAGAGATGGAAATGGAACCATCTTTGGGTAATGGAGGTCTTGGACGTTTGGCAGCGTGTTTTTTGGATTCTATTGCTACGTTGGGACTTCATGGAGATGGTGTAGGACTGAATTATCATGATGGTCTTTTTATGCAGAAATTTAAGGACAATAAGCAAAGGGAAGAGAAGAATCCGTGGATTACAGACGAAAGCTGGCTGACAAGGACAGATGTGAGCTTTGAAGTACCGTTCAAAGATTTCACATTGAAATCTACCATGTATGACATTGATGTGCCGGGGTACAACAGTGGCTGTAATAAGCTTCATCTGTTCGATCTGGACAGTGTGGATGAGTCGATCATTCATGATGGTATTCAGTTTGACAAAAATGATATCAAAAAGAATCTCACACTGTTCCTCTATCCGGATGACAGCGATGAGGCGGGAAAACTTTTACGATTATATCAGCAGTATTTTATGGTGAGCAATGCGGCACAGCTCATCATAAAAGAAGCGGAGGACAGAGGTGTGGATCTCTATCACCTGCACGAACATGTATGCATCCAGATCAATGATACACATCCGACAATGGTGATACCGGAGCTTATCCGTATCTTGACCGAGGAGAAGAACTTTAATATTGATACGGCTGTGGATGTTGTGAGCAAGTCATGTGCATATACAAATCACACGATTCTTGCGGAAGCGCTTGAAAAATGGCCGATCAGTTATCTGGAGAAAGTGGTTCCGCAGTTGATGCCGATTATCCGCGATCTGGACAGAAGAGTGAGAAGAGATTTCCACGACGAGAGAGTCTACATTATTGATAACACGGACAGAGTGCACATGGCACACATTGATATCCACTTCGGATATGCAGTGAATGGTGTTGCAACTCTTCACACAGAGATCCTTAAAGAGTCAGAACTGAAACCGTTTTATGATATCTATCCGCAGAAATTTAACAACAAGACAAACGGAATCACATTCCGCAGATGGCTCGTGCACTGCAACCATGATCTGGCAGAGTATATCAAAGAACTGATCGGACCGGGGTATATGGAAAATGCAGAAGAGCTGGAAAAACTCCTGCAGTACAAAGATGACGAAAAAGTGTTGGAAAAACTCAGAGAGATCAAGGGAAATGCCAAGAAAGAATTGAAAAATTATCTGAAGATGACGCAGAATGTGGATATTGATGAAAATGCAATATTCGATATCCAGATCAAACGTCTGCATGAATATAAGAGACAGCAGATGAATGCATTGTATGCAATCTGGAAATACAAAGAGATCAAAAAAGGTAACCTGCCGAAGAGACCTCTTACAATGATCTTTGGGGCAAAGGCAGCGCCGGCTTATACGGTTGCGAAAGACATCATTCATCTCATCCTCTGCCTGCAGCAGCTCATCGATAACGATCCGGAAGTGAGTCCGTACTTCAAAATTGTCATGGTAGAGAATTACAATGTGACAAAGGCAGAAAAACTGATTCCGTCCTGCGATATATCCGAGCAGATTTCATTGGCTTCAAAAGAGGCTTCCGGTACGGGAAATATGAAATTCATGTTGAATGGAGCTGTGACACTTGGAACAGAGGACGGAGCGAATGTGGAGATTCACCAGCTTGTAGGGGATGATAATATTTACATTTTTGGTGAGAAATCCGAAAAGATTATCAAATTGTATGAAACCGGAGAATACTGTGCTGCGGATATTTACGACAATGACCCGATGGTAGAGGAACTGGTGGACTTTATTATAAGTAAGGACCTGATGCGTATCGGAGATCCGGTTAATTTAGGACGTCTGTACAAGGAAATTGTGGAAAAAGACTGGTTCATGGCGTTGCTTGATGTAAAGGATTATATTCAGACAAAAGAGCAGATGTTGAAGGATTATGAAGACAAGAATGCATGGGCAAAGAAAATGCTTGTGAATATTGCAAAGGCAGGGTTCTTCTCTTCTGACAGAACAATTGCAGAGTATAATCAGGATATCTGGCACTTATAAAGTAAGGAGAACGTAACATGAGACAGACAGGGATTTTGATGCCGTTGTCCGCCCTCCCGTCACGTACGGGGATAGGAGAGTTGGGCGAATTTGCATATCGTTGGATTGAAATATTGAAAAACAGTGGGGTGAAGATTTGGCAGCTTTTGCCATTGAATCCGGTTGGATACGGGAACTCCCCATATCAGCCTTATTCTTCCTGTGCAGGGGATGAATTGTACATTAGCCTGGATCTTCTGAAGGAGGAAGGGCTTTTGGAGGAGGAGATTCCCTCTTTCAGGGAGTGTGAGGTACGTGTGGATTATGAAGGGGTACGCGCATTCAAAGCCCCTTACCTGAGGCAGGCATACCAAGTGTTCCAAAAAAAGAACGGGACAGAGACAGACGAATACAAAGAATTTGTTTCTATGGAATGGGTATATGAATATGGTGTGTTTAAAGCTATGAAAGCTTCCAATGACGGAACATGCTGGAATGAATGGAGCAGGGAAGAAAAAGACTGGCCGAAGACCAGAACGCCTCTTCCAAAGGAGATTGAGGAAGAAGCTGCATACCAGATGTTTTTGCAGTATATTTTCTATACTCAATGGATGAAGGTGAAAGATGCGGCAAATAGTTGTGGCATTCAGATCATGGGGGATGTGCCTTTTTATGTGGGTGTGGACTCCGTAGATGTATGGGCGGGGAAGGATAACTTTCTTCTGGATGAGGAAGGATATCCAACTTTTATTGCAGGAGTGCCGCCTGATTATTTCAGCTCGACTGGTCAGCGCTGGGGTAACCCGATCTATGACTGGGAGTATATGGCAAAGAATGGCTACCAGTTCTGGGTGCACCGAATTGGTTACAGTAGTAAGTTATTTGATATTATCAGAATTGATCATTTCCGTGCATTTGATACATATTGGAAGATTCCGGCAAGCTGTCCTACAGCGGTGGAAGGTCAGTGGATTGAGGCACCGGGGTATCAGGTTATTGATACTTTGAAAGAAAAGATTCCAGACGTCAATCTGGTAGCCGAAGATTTGGGTGATCTGCGGCCGGAAGTTCTTGCCTTAAGAGATCACTATCATTTAAAAGGCATGAAGATTCTCGTGTTCGATATTGATACAAAGGGAAAATATGCATACGACTGTTCCGATGATGTAGAAAATATCATTATTTACACGGGGACTCATGACAATGATACTTTGATGGAGTGGTACAAAGGGCTTTCGCGCAGAGCGCAGTGTAAGGTGCGTAGATTTTTGAAAAGAAAAGGGTTTGGTCAGGGCAGTGTCAAGGACAGACTGATTGCTTATACATTAAAGAGCCGTGCTGAGTATGCAATTCTGCCGGCAGCAGATTTTTTGGGACAGGGCAGAGAAGGTCATATCAATACGCCGGGAACGGTAGGAAGCCCCAACTGGGAATGGCGGATGCCGGAATTTGAAAAAATTCAAAAAGAATTACAAAAATATAAAAAAATGATTATGTTCCGCTAAAGGAAATTTTTTTAACACTGTATATATGGCAGACGTCAAAGGGGAAGAAGCAATTAGAAGAAAAGTGTTGTCGGAGCAATAAGGATCAGCTTGATTCTGCGAATTGACCGGTACATTATGTGCTTTGACAAAAATATCATTTTGTTCTATAATCCCATCTTGACAGTTAGAAAAAGAAAAAATCGCGGTATCCCTCATGTTTGCTGGGGTATAGCGATTTTTTCGTTCGCAGTATAAAATTTAAGATTCTTAAATGAACTAAAAACAAGTGGTAGAATATAAATAAGGTTAATGAATGAGTGTTGTTCTGCTATTAGTTGAGACCGGAAAAATAAAAATGAGTAATCCAGATGTTTTTAATGATTTGAATGTATTAAATATTGAATATCTGAGGAAAAAAGATACATCATGGGGAGATGACGTATATTTGTATAAAATTATAAATACCGGGAATATACCTATAAAAAGTATTCTTGTAGATTTTGCTTATTATGATGAACAGGGAGATACAATATGTACAGACTGTCGTTATAAAGATATATTACTTGATGTTAATAAAAGGTTAAAAATGGAATCGTATGTATCGGTTGATAATATTAATGAGGAAATGGTTTATGGAGAACCGTATTCTTATAAATACGAATTATTACAGGAAAATATATATGGAGTACAAGAAGTACATGTTAATCTTTAAACGAAATTATGTAGAGGTTAGTCTTAATGCTGGGAGGAGCCGAGTGTGAGGGAATTGAGGAATTAGAATAGGAGGCGTGTTATGTTATTAAGTACTTCATTGATTCTGATAGTAGGCATGTCAATGGGGTGGATATGCAAAAAAATAAAGCTTCCGAGTTTGCTTGGAATGTTGCTTACAGGAATGCTGCTGGGGCCATACGCTTTAAATTTGCTGGATGAAAGCATACTTGGAATATCAGCAGAACTGCGTAAAATGGCATTGGTCATTATTCTCACAAGAGCGGGGCTTGGCTTAGATTTATCCGGGCTGAAAAAGATTGGACGACCTGCGATTCTCATGTGTTTTCTTCCGGCTTCATTTGAAATACTAGGAATTATATTCCTTGCGCCCAAACTGATGGGAATGACCATGTTGGAAGCGGCGCTTATGGGGGCGGTGCTTGCGGCAGTTTCCCCGGCGGTTGTAGTGCCTAGAATGGTGAAGCTAATGGAAGAGGGATATGGAGTGAAGGAGGGAATCCCGCAGTTGATTCTTGCGGGGGCGTCTGTGGACGACGTTTATGTTGTTGTTTTGTTTTCAACGTTTGTCGGAATGATGCAAGGAGAAGGCCCGTCCATGATTCGTTTTGTAAATATTCCGGTCTCTATCATTCTGGGAATCATAATAGGATTCCTGCTTGGAGTTGTGCTGGCATATTTTTTTGAAAGAGTACATATACGAGATACTTCCAAGGTATTGATCATGTTGAGTATGTCCTTTTTGCTTGTGGTAGTTGAAGATGGGCTGACAACAGAGATTACATTTTCTGCGCTGATAGCAATTATGTTTATTGGGATTGGACTGCAGAAAAAACGGGAAGTTGTAGCGAAAAGACTTTCTCTAAAATATGGGAAGCTGTGGGTGGCGGCAGAAGTATTTTTATTTGTATTAGTGGGCGCCACCGTAAATATTGAGTATTTGGGAAAAGTAGGATTGCGGGCAATGATAGTGATTACGGGAGCCCTTGCATTTAGAATGATTGGTGTCTTTGTGTGTCTTCTTGGTACAAGCTTGAAAAGAAAAGAGAGAATATTTGCTATGATGGCATATATGCCCAAGGCAACGGTTCAGGCTGCGATTGGCACAATGCCGCTTGCGCTTGGATTTGCCTGCGGAGATACCATACTTACAGCGGCAGTGCTTGCAATAGTAGTTACAGCGCCGCTCGGAGCGTTTGCGATTGACTTGTCATACAAAAAACTATTGAGTAAGATAGGTAAGACCGAATAGTGCAATGTTGAATTTTTAATTTTGGGGAAAGCTGGATTAAAATTATGATTTTATATTTTACCGGAACTGGGAACAGCCAATATATTGCAAAAAGAATGAAGGAAAAAACTTCTGACGACATGATATGTATTAATGATCGAATAAAAAGAAAGGATACCGGTTCGATTGCGGTATCGGGAGATTCGATTGGAAAGGCTGATCGACACAACCAGGAACTTTGCGTAAAAAAGAATTGGACGTATATGGGAACGGCACAGATTGTCATGCCGGAGAATTACATTGCCATGTTCCCGGTACCGGATGAAAAAGAGGCGGGAAAAATTATAGAAGCGGCAGAGCCAGCAATCGAACAGGCAATTAGCTGTATTCAGATGACGAAGAAATTTATGGATCGGAAGGGACATTTCTGGGATGGACTATTAAGTGGATTGGTGAACCGACTGTTTTACCCACTGTTTGTAAAAGCCACACCATTTTATGTCAAGGATTCTTGTGTAAGCTGTGGGAAATGCGTGTCGTTATGCCCGTTAAGCAATACCCGATTGGAAAAAGAGAAACCTGTTTGGGGAAGTGAATGTACCCATTGTATGGCTTGTATTTGTTCTTGCCCCAAGGAAGCGATTGAATATGGAAAGAAGAGCAAAGGAAAACCACGTTATCATTGTAAGTAATTTATAGAATGTAGGAGTAGTTAAGAAAAAGCAAAAAATAAGAAGTACTTGACAAAATGGGTAAAAGAATGTTAGTCTAGTGCCCGAAGAGCGAAAGCGTATTATATTTTTTATATAATGCGCTTTCGCTCTTTTTTTTGTTTGAAACGGAGGGATAAAAATATGAAAACGAAATTTTCTATGCAAAGAGCAAAGATACTTGCAACGCAGTTAGTGTGGGAATTTATAGGGAGCGTATTTATTGCGGCGGGAATTTATAATTTCGCTGTACAGGCAAAGTTTCCGATGACAGGATTTTCGGGAATCTCTATTATTTTATATCGCTTACTGAATATTCCGATTGGATTTTTAACCATTTTATTAAATATTCCGCTGGCCATCATTTGCTATCGACTTCTTGGAAGGAAATTCTTTATTAGTTCTTTACGCTGTATGGTGATTTCTTCTTTGATGATTGACTATGTAGCGCCGTTGTTTCCGGTATATGAAGGGGATCGCTTATTAGCGGCTCTTTGCACGGGAGTATTTGGGGGGATTGGTTATGCATTAATTTATTCTAAGAATTCTTCTACCGGTGGATCAGACTTTATTATTATGGCGGTGAAGGCAATCAAACCGCATTTATCACTTGGGAAAATTGCATTTTGGTCTGATGTTGGGATTATCCTGGTTGGTGGAATTTTGTTTCGAGATATCGATGGCATCATTTACGGAATGGTAGTAAATTTCATTTTTGCTGTTGCAGTAGACAAGTTGATGTATGGAATCAACGCTGGAAAGCTTGCATTGATCGTTACAGAGCATGGCGATCTAATATGTGAATTGATCGATGAGTGTTGTCAAAGAGGAACGACCATTTTAAATGGGCGGGGAGGATATAATAAAGAAGAAAAACAAGTCGTGATGTGCGCCTGCAGCAACAAAGAAATGTTCCATGTACAACAAGCTGTAAAAAAAGCAGATCCGGCTTCTTTTCTGATTGTGCTTGAATCGAATGAGGTTCATGGAGAAGGATTTAAAATGATACAGATAGGGGAGGGGGCAAATGAATAGAGAAATGATTTTCTTGTCATACCTTTTTTAACTTCTTTTTTACATTTGTCTCAAAGGAACTTAATAAAGAGCCATTACAATCTTATCGTTACTTGAATGAAAGTGGTTAATGGAGGAAACTACATGAGAGAAAAATGGAGAAAAGCAATCGTATTTACAGCTGCTGTTTCTATTGTGTGCAGTCAAAGCGCAATAAGCAATGTGTTTGCAGCAGGGGAAGATGATGTGACGATGCAGCAGATAGACCATACGGTTTCAATTGAATATCTTACCTTACAGCCGGGGGAGAGGGATGACTCGGTAAATCTTAATTGGTATGCGCCGGAAGGGACAAAAAATGCGCTTGTTCGTATGGGAGATACTACAGTAGAAGCGTCGGTAAGAGCGCTTCGTACTCCAACGAAAGTAGTCGAAGGGAAGTATACAGATACGGGAAAGATGGTATGTCAGGCTACGGTTTCGGGCCTTGCAAAGGGGACGGACTATGTGTATCAGATTTCCTATGATAATGGAAATACCTGGTCAGAACAGTATTCTTATACCACTGCAAAGGATGGAGAATTCAGATTTGGTTTTACCAGTGATCCACAGATTAAGGAAAACGGAGAAATAAATAACGGCGGATGGAACCCTTCTGATGGGAACAATCAGACAGGCTGGGCGGTGATGCTTCAGAAACTGAAGGAGGAGAAGGTAAACCTCGTTGTGTCAGCGGGAGATCAGGTAGAGGATCAAAGTTGGGGGAAATCCAGCGAATATGCAGCGTTTTTCGCGCCGGAGGAAATGACGTCGCTCCTGTATGCGCCTGCCGTGGGGAACCATGATCGTCACTACATGTTTGATGACCACTTCAATCTCCCTAATGAAATGAGTGTGGATGGAAGCGCAAATTCACTGAATCAGGTGCAGACAACATTCCGGGGACAGAACAGTGGAACGAGTCAAAGCCATGGCAACTACATTCAGGCCACTGCGGATGAGATTGCAAATGCTTCTGAGTCAAACGGTGTTGTACCAAATGAAGAGGGGCAGTATGACTTTGTGGAACGAAGAGAAATGGAGACAAAAGGAAACTATTACTATTTATACAATAATGTTCTCTTTGTTACATTAAATACCGGCGCTTATCCAGGCGGAAATGATGATGAAAATACGGGAAATGCAAGTGTTCCAAGTGCTGCTAAGGATAATTCGGAAGCAGAAGCCATCGTTTCTAATTTTAGAACGACATTAAATGCAGCAACAGCAGAGTATTCCGGACAGTATCAATGGTTAGTTGTTACGCATCATAAATCGACACAGACCGTGGCAAAACATGCAGCTGATTCTGATATTGAGAATTATGTGGATGCAGGTTTTGAACAGGTAATGGATGAATTTGACGTTGACTTTGTATTGGGAGGCCACGATCATGTTTATTCTAGAAGCTATGTGCTGAAAGATGGGCAAAGAAATGCAGAAAGG
>OGWU01001496.1_pt1 | contig 13311 bp, 9 predicted proteins | sample 1576071 | NCBI WGS metagenome assembly OGWU01 (sample SAMEA3541582, study PRJEB24748) | human gut metagenome | biome: human gut; feature: human-associated habitat; material: faeces | place: China | collected 2012
ATTATCTACTCTGCGCCCAGTGATCTTAGTGCCCGGCGGTTAAAGAGCGGCCCATATGGGCCCCTCTCACTGCGCGGTTTAAATCCAGGCGCTTAGTTGCTCAACAGTCGCGCCAGTAGTTCAGCCTCTTCTTCTGGCCAATACCCTTCTTGAGTTTCGGCTTGGATTGCTTCGAGCGCCTCTTGCTTTGGACAGGGGTCGGGCCCGTATACAAGCTCTTCCAGCCTGTTGCACACCAGTGCAATGTTTACGCACTGAAGAACGTCGGGCGGGAGGTCCGTTGGGTAGTCGCTGCTCTTGAGTGTGCTGTGGTGATATCGGACAATCGCTTCTACCAGCTCGTCGTTCAACCCGCTGATAATCTCCAGACCGCGAATGGTGTGTTCGTTTAAATTGGGGTCGGTATCATCTTTCTGGGCAATCTCGTCGCTGCATGCGATAAAGCCGATATCCCTCAACATGATACCAATGCGCAGCTTTTCCGCGGCTTTATCGGTAACGGCGGAGACCATGGCAAGATGTTCTGCAAGGTTGGCGCATCTTCTACTGCTTGTGACAGATCCTGGGCGCCTGTGCTCCAAGGCAGTCAAAAAAGCGGTGATCGCGCTGTTGAGCGGAATCATTTTAGAAGTGTCTTCACTTGCTGTGAGCAGGGCCTTTATCCTCATAATGAGTTCGACGTGCTTAAACGGCTTTGTCAAAAAGCCATTAGCTCCCGCCTCGATCGCCCTAAAGCGGTGCGAGTCCTCGTTGAGAACGGTGAGCATGAGGATTGGCAGGTTGCGGAATTGCGGCATTGAGCGCAAGCGTTCGCAAACTTGAAATCCGTTGAGTCCGGGAAGCATGACATCAAGCAAGGCGAGATCTGGATTTTCACGTTCTGCAACCTCGAGAGCCTGTTCGCCATCAACGGCCGAAACAACATGGTACTTATAGTTCTTTAAGACCTCTGTGGTAAGAATCAAACTCGGTGCGTCGTCCTCAACAACCAAGATTTTCTGCATTAGCATCCTCCTTTGTTGTCTCGGCATCCATGGGCAAAATCATATGGACTGTGGTTCCCCCTCCAGCGGTATCTTCAATCCATACGCGTCCGTGATGCAGGGATACGATACTTCTTGTGATAGCAAGGCCAAGCCCGACGCCTTCGTATATGCGCGTATAGCTATTGTCGGCTTGCTCAAAGGCAAGGAATACCTGTTCCTTCATGTCATCTTCGATGCCGATGCCATTGTCGATAACCTTGATTTCAACCATGTCGCCCTTAGCCGAGCAGCAGGTGACTGTAATGGATCCACCGTGCGGCGTGAACTTAATGGCATTGGCGATGAGATTGATGAGCACCTGGCGCATCTTGGACTCATCCCAGCGTACAGCTAAATTGCCGTTGGGAAGGGAGATGACCTCAGTCAGAGCCAGGTCTTTCTCATTTGCCTGGGGATGCATGGTTGCGGCAGTGTCTTCGATGAAGCGCTTGAGGTCGACATCGGTATACGTAACCTTGTTTTTATTGGTATCGATCCGTACAAGGTCAAGCAGGTCGTTGATCAATCCAAGCAGATGATTGCCGCTCTGGATGATGATGCCAACGTAATCATGCTGCTTCTCGTTCATCTTGCCGGCAAGTCCATCCTGAAGAAGCGATGAGAAGCCGATGATTGAGTTAAGGGGCGTTCTTAGCTCATGCGAGATATTTGCAAGGAATTGTGACTTATATTGGTTGGTCTCGCGCAGCTCTGCGATGGTGGCCACAAGCTCTTCGGTGCGCTTGTCGACTTTTTCTTCGAGTCGCTGATTCTCGCGGGTCAAAGCGTCTGCCATGGCATACAGATCATCGGCTAATTCGGCAAATTCGCGAGGCAGAATCGCACGGTTGCGAATGCTTTCAAGTTCCGGGAATTCTCCTGTCGAAACCGCCTTGGCGTTGGCCTCAAGACTTGCGATTGGCTTGGTGATGATGCGCGTGAGCACGTTTCCAATCAACGCTGCCGAAAAGAGAATGGCAACAAAGGCAATTCCCAGCGTCGTGAGAAGTGACGTAGAGATTCCTGGAATGCTTGTAACGGGCATTCCTACGCCCAAGTTGGCGATGACGTCGCCGGCTTGGTTTTCCATCGATCCGGCAACGACGACTCCGACTTTTCCGTCATCCATCGTTACGACGCCGCGCCAAGTGTCACCATCGTTGACGGCATCGACGAGGCCCTGCATCTGTTGCGTACCGGCGGGATAGAAGAACGCGGAGTCTTCCGTCTGGATATTCGAACAGATTCTTATGCCGTCGGAAGTGCCGATTGAGAGATACGCGTCGGATACGATGGACGAAAAATCGCTGAGCAGCTGTTGATTGTTGTTCAGAAGGTAACCTTCGACGATGGCTCCCATAAATGTGCCGTCTGGCGAGTAAATCGGGTATGCCACAATACGAACGTACGCGTCGTAAAGAGAATGCGTCTCATCGATGTGAATCTCAGCGTTCTCTTTGAATGAGGGGTAGCAAACAGAGAGCTCCTGTTTTGAGATGAGCTCCGTGCTGGTGATTGCATCCGTTTGCTTTCCCAAAGTATCGAGGAGTCCGGAGAGGGGCCATTCGGTTCCGGCGGGCTGCGCATTGCTCGCTAGCACAATGCCTTCGCTATCGACGGCGAGAGTGTAGGGGGTTCCCATATCGATGGGCGCACAGCGATCGAGCACCTTGGAGAGCTTCTTCTCATTTCTGTTGGCAAAGTAGCCATTGATGTCCTCATAGGAGAGGACTTCACTAATGCGCAGAATCTCCGAGGTGTCTTTGAGCTCCATTCGGTCGTAGGCGGTTTGAAGCGCAACCTGAAGGCTGGAAACGGTATTGTCGACGGACGCGGACCTGAGAAGGGCCGCGCCGACAATTGCAAAGAGAGCAAGCGCTACCGTCAGGACGAACGCCATGCTCGCATTGATATAGGTTGAGGTCTTCAGACGACGTTTCACAGGAGCTCCAACCCCAAAATCGCCAATTGAGTTCTATTGGTTAGGCCGGTCTTCTTAAGGATGTTCCCGATGTGCAATTTGACGGTATGCTCGGTGATAACAAGCTGATCGGCGATTTGTTGGTTGGAAAGGCCTGTGCAGACGAGCCGGAGCACCTCACGTTCGCGTTTGGTGAGGCCCTCGAGTATCTCTGCCCGCTGTTCCTGATAGACGCGGTTTCCGCTCTCGGGGTTGCTTTCGTTGCCGGCAAAATCAAAAGCGAGTGAGTAGGCGCTGTAGATAACCTTTGCGCGTTCGACAAAGTCGAGGCGTCGCTGGTGGTCGGTGCCGCTCATGAGGCTACCGAGGGGGTCGGTGCTATCGCTTGCACCTTCTCGTGCGGGTTTGCGGTCGACAATCTGCAGATAATACGTGGGGCTTGCGTCTGAAGAAGGCAAGTACTGGGTGGGAACGGTGAGCCTGCCAATGGCGATGAGCTGACCGTAAGGGCAGGTATATACCTGGAAGGTCTCAGGGGCCTTGATGACCCTTTCGCAATATGACTGGCAAAAGCTGTTGGACTCGCAGCGCTTGCTCATGCACATCGGGCTACCGTTTGACTCGATGGTGAGTCGTTCTTCTGCCTTGCTGTCGAAGACTCGAATGCTCGCCGAGAAAAACCCGGAGTATTGGTCTTGTACTTGCTGGAGTTTGGCTAGAAAACGCAGGGCGTTATGTTCCTGATCTGCCACTTGATCTCCAAACTGTGCGTAAGGGCTTGCGATTCTGCCGTACGCGATATGCATGATCTGAATCATTGCAATTATGTTTCATAACGCTTTGCGGGGAGCATTAAAAACCGTAATGGTGGAATATCGTCGGTAAGTGGACTGCGGTATTTAAAATTGCTTCTCATTTGCACTTTTTGGGGCATGGCGACAGCAAAACCCTTTGATTGATAGGCGAACTGCAACAAATAGGCTGGTTAACTGGCTTTATAAAACCATCGAGTGGTATCTCTGGCTGGGGTCAGCGTTTTAAGATCTGCAAGGACGGTTTACAAGATGTTGTAAAAATCATCTCATCTACCCCCCCCCGATTTTTGGTCCGGGCTAATAAAATACCTATACTAAAGTTCTAAGTTCTTTAAATGCGCTAGGACTAAAGGGCTACTCCACAGCGGAAATTCGACAGAAGTCTGAACGAAAAGCCAATTACAATCGCTTGGTGATTCCTCTGTAATGGAACCTGTCAGACCCGAGGAGCGAATGTCCTCGGGAAGGAAAGCTCTGTAGGAGGAATCATGCAGGAGTCTTTGGTACTAGAGATGCTCGAGACCGGCAAGACCGCGACCTGGCCTGCCGATAGTGGCACTCAGCAAGGCGACGAGTTCGTCGAGAAAGAAGTGAAGGGCGTACCCTCCACTGACCGCACCAAGCGCATGAAGGAACGCTTCATGAACGCCAAGTGCAAGATGGACATGGAAGCCCCGATCGCTTACACCAAGGCATGGCGTGAGTATGAGGGCAAGCCGCTCTATGTCCGTCGTGGTCTGTCCTTCAAGTACATGCTTGAGCACCTTACCCCGGTTATCCGCGAGGACGAGCTCATCACCATGTCTAAGACCCGCTATGACCGCGGTGCTACCCAGGTTCCTCAGTTTGCTACCGACTTCATGATCTCGTTCCTGACCCAGGCCGAGGATCAGAAGGAAGAGGCTAAGCTTTATGCCGTCGAGGGCGGCGACGAGGCTCACACCGTGGACGAGGAAGGCTGGACCCCCGTTGGTCAGCTCTTCTCCATCCGTGAGGAAGAAGTCCAGCCGATGCTCGACGTCCTGGACTACTGGAAGACTCGCTGCGTCGAGAACGTCTCCGACGACTGGATGAAGACCGCTTTTGACGGCTATGAGGATTACATCAACGCCAAGAAGGTCGGCCTGTTCCCCGGTTCCGGCCTGCACGCTGGCTGCGACGGCCGTTGGATCCCGGCTTACGACGTCGCTCTGGGTGGCTTCAACAAGGTCATCGAGCAGTGCAAGGAGAACATTGCCAAGACCGTCGTGACCACCAAGGAGGTCGCCGACAAGGTCTTCTTCTGGCAGGGCTGCATCTACGCTTGCGAGGGCGCTATCGCTTGGGCAACCAACTATGCCAACGAGGCCCGTCGTCTCGCTGAGACCGCCGAGGAGCCCCGCAAGACCGAGCTGCTCGAGATGGCTGAGCGCCTTGAGCACGTCCCGGCCGAGCCTGCTCGCAACTTCATGGAGGCCCTCCAGGCCCTGTGGACCGCTCACATCCTCGTTATGTCCGACTCCCTCGCTCTGGGCGTTTCCCCCGGTCGTTGGGGCAAGCTCCTCCAGCCTTACTACGAGAAGGATCTCGCAGAGGGCAAGATCACCAAGGAGCAGGCGCTCGAGGCCATGGAGCTCATCCGCATCAAGTGCTCCACCGAGGAGTACATCACCCCGTCCCTGTGGGCAGCAATGGCTTCCTCCAACTCCTTCATGAACATGGCAGTTGGCGGTCTCGATCCCGTGACCGGTCAGTGCACTGACAACGAGGTTGAGGAGCTCATCCTCCAGGCCGGTATCAACATGCCGACCCCGCAGCCGACCCTCTCCATCCTGCTCTCCAACAAGACCAGCGAGAGGCTCGCTCTCAAGGCCGCCGAGTGCACCAAGGCTGGTAACGGCTATCCCGCATGGTACAACTACGAGCAGATGGTTGAGCACAACCTCTGGTGCTATGCCGACGAGAACATCACCCTCGAGGACGCCCGCGACTGCGCACTTTCCGGCTGCGTCGAGAACGGTCTTTCCGGCACCGGTCACCCGATCGCTCACCCCGCTTTCTACAACGAGGGCAAGACCATCGAGCTCGCTCTGCACGAGGGCGTCGACCCCCGCACCGGCATCAAGGTCATGGAGGGCATCAAGCCTGTCGAGACCTATGACGACCTGTGGAACAACTTCGTGACCATCCGTGAGCACTTCATGAAGGTCTATATGCGCTACTGGAACGAGGTCGTGGCCTGCCAGCGCGATATCCACCCGAAGATCATGGGCTCCGTCCTGATGCATGACTGCGTCGAGAACGGCCGCCCCGTCGATAACCTCGGCTGCCGCTACAACGCTTCCGTCACGCTGCTCGACTCCGGTACCGTCAACGTCGTTAACGGCCTCGCCGCTATGAAGAAGCTTATCTGGGACGACAAGAAGTACACCCTGGACGAGTTCATGGATGCTATGGACAACAACTTCGGCTTCGTCCTCGGCGCCGAGAAGGGCAACTTCTCCATGCTCAACCAGGAGATCGATCCTGAGAAGCACATGAAATACGCTCAGATTCACCGCGATATCCTCAACGCCCCGAAGTTCGGCAACGACGACGACTACGTCGACGACATCTTCGTCAAGGTGTGGCAGGACTACGATCGCGTCACCGGCTCTGAGATCACCTACAACGGCTACAGGTGGATCACCGCGGCTCTCTCCATCTCCGCTCACGGACCTCACGGCCGCGTGACCGGCGCTACTCCGGATGGCCGCCTCGCTGGCGTTACCCTCTGCGACGGCATCCTCTCTGCTTCGCCTGGTACCGACGTCAACGGCCCGATCGCTCTGATCCGCTCCGGCGTCAAGCTTGACTCCACCCCGTTCTCCTCGGTGCAGCTCAACATGAAGTTCCATCCCTCCGCAATCCGCGGTGACGAGGGCTCCAAGAACTTCGTCGAGTTCATCCGCAGCTACTTCCGCATGGGTGGCTATCACGTCCAGTTCAACATCGTCGACTCCAAGATGCTCCGCGATGCTCAGGACAAGCCGCAGAACTATCGCGACCTGATGGTCCGCGTTGCAGGCTTCTCCGCTTACTGGAACGAGCTTGGTAAGCCCATCCAGGACGAGGTCATCGCTCGTACTGAGTACGATCTCCTCTAAGCGTTGCATAAGCGTGGCGCCCGGTCTGGTTCGAAGCTAACCGGGCGCCACTATCTAGCACGCTCTCATCTATCAACGGGAGATATCGCCCCTGTCTTGGATCGAGCGCTACTCCCATCCTACCTCTAGGAGAATTAGAGATGGAAGCGAATTCTAACACCGGGAACTCCAATGTGAAGTTCTCTGGTTGGTCTGTTACCGTCGCCGCCGTCATCATCGTGCTTTGCCACATGATGGTTCGCGGATCCTTTGCAACTCTCATCCAAGGCATGTGCGCAAGTACTGGTTGGTCTACGGGTGTTGTTTCTCTGGGCTCGTCCCTCTTCATGGTCTTCTACGGAATCTTTGCATTCCTGACCGGTACTTATATCAATAAGCTCGGTCCCCGCAAGACCTACCTGCTCCACGGCTGCATCATGGCTGCCGGCCTGTTCCTTTGCAGCTATTCCACTGAGCCTTGGCAGTACTGGCTCTTCTACGGCGTCATCGCCGGTATCGGCTCCGGTGCTTTCTGGGCCCCTGTTACCTCGATGGTTCGTCAGTGGTTCATCGATAAGCTCGGTATCGCGATGGGCCTCACCACCGCTGCCGCTGGTGCCGCTATGTGCCTTGGCCCGATCGTGTCCATGAACCTCATCGCCGGCCAGTCCTGGCAGACGATGATGAGGGTCTTCGCAATCATCCTCATCGTCGGTATCGGCATCGCTTCTCAGTTCACCATCATGAAGCCCGAGGATGTGGGCCAAAAGCCGCTCGGTTTCGACGCTTTCATGGCTCGCCAGGCTGCTGCTTCCGAGGGCACCGAGAAGAAGGCCGAGGAGTTCTACGTCCCCTTCAAGTGGGCTGTTAAGCACAAGGCTTTCTGGATTCTCTCCATCCTGTGGTTCTGCTCCAACTTCGCTGAGTTCATCGTCTTCTCCCACGCCATTCAGTACACCACGGGTGACCTGGGTTATGACAAGATGACCGCTACGTATATCTACTGCCTGATCGGCCTGGTCTTTATCTTCAGCGCTATCGCAGTTGGCGGTTTCACCGATAAGCTCACCGCCAAGATGGGCGATCCCCTCAAGGCTCGCAAGCGCGTCTTGACCTTCTCGTACATCGGTTGCGCTGCCATGGCTCTTTGGTTGAACTACGGCGTGCGCCTGACCGCCGATGGTGGCAGCGCTGTCTGGGCCTTCGTCGTGTACGCAGTTGTCTTTGGCTTCTTCTACGGCATCTACATTCCGTCGATTGCCGGTACGGTCGGTGTTGTCTTTGGTCGCAAGGAAATGCCGCAGTGCTGGGGCCTCGTCTCCCTCATCGGCATGGCCGGTGGCGCAGGCCTTGGCCCGTACATCGCAGGCTTCCTGCGCGACGTTACGGGCAGCTACTTTGTTGCCATTTGGCTGGCAACGATTTTCTACCTGCTTGCCCTGTTCTTCGTGAACATCGTCAAGCAACCCACTCGTGAAGAGGTTTGGGGAGAGTAGCAACAGACTACATCCTGCCCCTCTGGCGCACCCGGGCAGACTGCTCGGGTGCGCTTTTCACTAGCAGCCCTGATCTGGAAGGAACAAATGATGAAGACTGAAGACGGTAAGCTCAAAGCGATGATTTTTGATGTCCAGAGCTTTTCTACCCATGATGGACCCGGCATCAGGACGAACGTCTTCTTCAAGGGTTGTACGCTGCGCTGTCCCTGGTGTGCAAACCCCGAATCCCAGAAGGGCACCCCACAGCTCCTCTACACCAAGATGAAGTGCGTGGGCTGCATGTTCTGCGCCAAGGTCTGCCCCCATGGCGCAGTGACTGCGGTGACGGACCCCGAGGAAATCGCCAAGTTTGGCCATGTTCGCCACGATCGCTCGAAGTGCGACAAGTGCACCACTCATGAGTGCGTGAACGCTTGCTTCCAGGAAGCGCTTTCGGTTGCCGGCGAGCTCATGACCGTCGACGACGTTATGGCAAAGATCGACCGTGATTCGGTTGTCTACGGAGCCAGGGGCGGCGTGACCGTTTCTGGTGGCGATCCGCTGCTTCATCCCGATTTCCTCGAGGAGCTTCTCCGCAGGTGCCATGAGAAGGCATATGACGTTGTTCTCGAGTCCGAGCTTTGCGTTCCGACGGAGAACCTTGAGCGCGTGATGCCCTACATCAACCATTACTACACCGACTGCAAGATCATCGATCCCGAGGCGCACAAGCGCATCATGGGAGCGAGCAACGATGTGATCCTCAAGAACCTGCGCTTGATCGGCGAGCGTTGCCCCGAGCGCATGGTGCTCAGGACTCCCATCATCCCCGGATATACCGATTCGGACGAAAACATCGACGGTATCGCGAAGTTCGCTGCCGAATGCCACTTCCCGACGATGAACATCCTGCCCTATCACAAGCTTGGCGTTACCAAGCATGAGCGCTTGGGTTCGACGTACCTGCTTCCCGATGTTCAGCCGCCCAGCGATGCGCGCATGCGTGAGCTGGCCGATATCATCGAGAGCCGCGGCGTGAAGTGCATCATCAACTAGGTTAAGACTGGAGACTAACATGGATATCAAAGATTTTTACCGTGAGGTTGACGGCATCTACGCCAACGAGGACTGGGAGGCTGCAGAGGAACTGTTCAACACTGCGATGGAGCAGACGGTTGGCAACCCCGAGATGCACGCCGTTGTCCAAAACGAGATGGGTGTTTGCTTTATGAAGCGCGGCATGCACCTCGAGGCGATCGACGCTTTGTCCAGCGCTGCTGCCTACTTTGCCTCGGCCCACGGCCCAAAGAGCAATGAGGTCGTGAGCATCAAGACCAACCTTGCGCGCGTATACAGCGCCATGGCCGAGCATCAGAAAGCTCGCGAGATCCTCATGGAGCTCTGCGAGGTGTTGGGCGAGGACCCCAGCCCGTTGCTCTACGATGCCTGCGTCGGTATTGGCCATGAGTCGCGCCTGATGAGCGATTTCGAGACCGCGATCACGTATCTTGAACGCGCAAAGGAGGTCGCACGTGCTTACGGCCAGGGCGAGCCTCTCATCGCCTGCCTCTTCGATCTGGGCGCCGTGCAGTTCGAGCGCGGCTATCGCGGCGAGGCTGTAAACGCTCTCTCGGAGGCTCTGGACCTTTGCAGGCAGCAGGGCATTCTCGATACCGAGTTTGGCCAGGGCGTCCAGGCGTTCTACGATGAGATGAACAAGTCCGCTTGCTGCGGCTGCTCCAGCTCGCTCGCTCAAGACCCCATCACTATCGAAAACGAGTAGCCCCCACTTTCTTTACGTATAGTGTTTGGCGGCCTTCCCCGAGTTTGCGCCGTGTCCCTCTTTTAGGCTTCTTGCTTCGTGGGCAGACCTCCATTCTGCTATATCTTAAAGCGCAGGCGTGATCGTGCATGTACCTCGCACGGTCACGCCTGCCTCATTTTGTATGGGGCGTCGGTGATGGTGCTGGATTTGCTTCGATGCCCTTCGTCATTCTTGTATGCCCAACCCCGTAGCTCCTCTTGAGTGGATACAATAGACAAACGGTTCTATTTGATTGCCAAAGGGGGTCGTGATGGCAGAAGCCGGCGTCGGCGTCGATATTGTTCAGATTTCTCGCATGGAGCGTATCCGCCAGGTTACGCCTGGGTTCTTCGCTCGCGTTTTCACGACCGAGGAAGTTGAGTTTTGCGAAACCTCCTCTCGCCCCATGGCTCAGTATGCTTGTCGCTTTGCTGCCCGCGAGGCGGTGCTCAAGGCGTTGGGCACGGGCTTTAAGGGCATTGGCCGCAAGGATGTTTCGGTTACGGCTGGGCAAAACGGCCGGCCGGCTGTTCTTTTGGCCGGTCGGGCAAAAGAGCTGGCAGAGGAGCGCGGCATTGTTGAGTTTGCGCTCTCGCTTTCTGCAACGGGCGATCTTGCCATCGCCAATGCCATGGCCTTGACCGAGCAGACGCGCCCTAAGGCAAAACAGACCGCACAAGATGAAAAACAGCGCATCGCGCAATCGTTTAGAGAGGTGCGTTCGGTACTCGACGAGCTCGAGCGCGTCCAGAGCGGCGATGAGGCTCTTGAGAATGAGGAGCGCTAGATGAAGCCGATTTTGAATATCGAGGAAGTTACTCGACTTGAAGACATCATCGAACGTGAGGGCACTTCGAAGGCAGAGCTCATGGAGCACGCAGGAGAGCTTCTCGCTTCGGTTGTCGAAGCCGAGCATCCAAGCCGTGTACTCGTGTTGACCGGGTTTGGCAACAACGGCGGTGACGGTTGGGTTGCTGCGGATATTCTTCAGCAAAAAGATATCCATGTCGATGTTGTCTCGCCGGTCGATCCGAGTGAGATTCCAAGTGCCCTTGCGCGTCATGTCGCTCGCCGCACCGCCGGCCGTGACGTTAACGTGGTCGTCGGTCCGTCGCGTGACGAGCTGATGGAGCTTGGCGAGCAGGCGGACGTGATCGTCGATGCCATTTTGGGGACGGGCTTTCACGGCGCGCCCCGTCCTCCTTTTAGCATTTGGATTCCAGCCGTAAACGAACTGTCTTCGTTTGTTGTTTCCGCCGATGTCCCTTCGGGCCTCAATGCGCAGACGGGCGTTGTGGAGGACTGCTGCATCCGTGCCGACAAGACGCTGACGATGCTTGCCCCCAAGATCGGTCTCTATAGCGGTGACGGCCCCGAGTACGTGGGCGACATCCAGGTAGGCGAGCTGTACGACAAGCTTGACGAGGTGATTGGCGACGTCGATCACGCGGCCGAGATTGTCCAGGCAGGCGACCTTATCGACTACATCACCGGTCTTCCGGCTTCAATTGACAAGTATTCGCGTGGCTCTGTTCTGGTAGTTGCGGGTTCTGCGTCTTATCCCGGTGCTGCCATGATGGCGGCGAAGGCGGCGGCGCGTGCCGGCGCGGGGTATGTGGCGGTGGCCGCTCCCGATGCTTGCGCCAACCTTATTCGCATGGCGCTTCCTTCGGTTCCGGTTCATGCTATTCCGTCCGATTCTCGCGGTGCGTTTGGCGCGGCTGCCCGCTCCATCGTGTGCGAGCTTGCAAAAAAGTACGACTGCGTGCTGTGCGGTCCTGGTATGACGACAAGCGCGGGCTGCATGCAGGTTGTGACCGGCCTGCTTGAGCTCGATGTTCCCCTGGTGCTCGATGCCGACGCCCTCAACTGCCTCTCGCGCATCGCAATCGATGGCATTGAGAAGACCCCCGACATGTATCGTCGCGAGGCGCCGCTTATTATGACCCCGCACTATCGCGAGCTTTCGCGCTTAGTGGGGGAGGAGGACGAGATCTACGATCTGGGCACCGCTATCGATGCCGCCCAGAAGATTTTGTGGGCCGGCGGTTCGGACAACATGGTTATCGTCTGCAAGGGGCCAACCACGGCGGTTGTTGGTGTCGAGCGCGTTTTGATTCCCACAAGCGGCCCTGCCTCTCTTGCCACGGCGGGTTCGGGCGACGTTCTTGCCGGTATCATTTCCGGCACCATCGCCACGCTCCATGCCGAGGTTGACGTGTGGGAGCTCGCTCTTTCCTACGCAGTCTCGATTCATTCGTATACCGGTTTTGCCGCTGCTGCCGAGTATGGCGAGAAAAGCGTGATCGCCACGGACCTTATTGACTATATCGGCGAAGCTATGCAACTGGTGGAGAACGAGGCGCTTAAGGACTTGGGCGCGCTCGATTCCGAGGGGGAGTAAGATGGCCATCTCAAGGCTGCCGCAAGACCGCTGGTCCTGGGTCGAGATCAACCAAGGTGCGCTGCGTCGCAACACGCGCGCATTTAAAAGCCTGCTGAACCCGCGTCAGCGCTTGTGCTGCGTGGTCAAGGCCGACGCTTACGGCCACGGTGCCGTTGCCTGCGCCAAGATCATGTATGCGACCGGTGCCGATATGTTTGCTGTGGCTACGGTCAAGGAAGGCATCGAGCTGCGCGAAGGCGGCATCGTATCGCCTATCTTGCTGTTGAGCGAGCCCCCTGCCGAGTCTATCGACCTGCTGCTCGAGCATGACATCATGCCTTCGGTCTATACCTTTGAGTTTGCTCTTGCGTATGGCGAGCGTGCGTCGCAGCTGGGTAAGATTGGCAAGTACCATATGGTTATCGAGACGGGCATGAATCGCATTGGCGTGCATTACGCGGATGTGATCGAGTTCCGCCGTTCGATCCACTTCCATCGCGGTATTCAGTGCGACGGCGTGTTCACGCATTTTGCCACCGCCGACGAGCAGAGCGGTTGGGACTACAAGCTTCAGTGCAAGCGTTTTGACGAAGCGGTTGCTGCCATGAAAGATGCCGGCTTTGAATGCGGCATCGTTCACTGCGACAACACACCGGCGTCTATCTTGGACCCCTCGACCCATTACGACATGATCCGTGCGGGCATCGGTCTATATGGCCTGCAGCCTTGCGAGACAACGCGCCCAGTCTTCCCGCTTGACCCGGTGATGAGCGTCCGC
>OGWU01001499.1_pt1 | contig 13303 bp, 8 predicted proteins | sample 1576071 | NCBI WGS metagenome assembly OGWU01 (sample SAMEA3541582, study PRJEB24748) | human gut metagenome | biome: human gut; feature: human-associated habitat; material: faeces | place: China | collected 2012
ACCGAAAATAGGTTGGGGTAAATTTATAGGTACCGCCGGATTATTTGGCGCTTACGATTTATATTATAAAACTAATATTGGGGGGGGATTGTATATAGGACATCCATATTGCATTACAATTAATGAAAAAGCTGTAATAGGAAAAAATGTGAATATTCACAAAGGAGTAACCATCGGACAAGAAAATCGTGGCGAAAGAAAAGGAACTCCAGTGATCGGAGATGAAGTATGGATTGGTATCAACTCTACGATTGTTGGTGCTATACATATTGGTAATGATGTATTGATTGCGCCAAACGCATTTGTTAACTGTGATATACCAGATCATTCAATTGTATTTGGCAATCCGTGTATTATCAAACCCAAGAATAATGCAACTGAAGGGTATATCAATAATAAGGTATAATTCACTAGGAAAGTATCAGATTCAGAGCAGTTAAGAAGAGCAGATTTCTTCACTGAGTAAATCTGCGCTGAATGTGATTCGTAAGTATTCAAACGGTTCTTTGGGGATTTTAGTAGAAAAAGCAGGATCAACTCTGTACAATGAGATTGCGTAAGTACTCAAACATGGGTACCATAAAATAAAAGAAACCGCCATTTTACTGGCGATTCCTATAGATTTGCTCTTTGACAGTTAAATTAAATTTTTTTGGAACCCTTTTTCAGACTGCTGCATTTTTTCTGGGCTGCATTGGACCAGGGGAGAAGGTCAGCAAGGAAATCGCGGCTGGTATCATCCTGGTGTGCTGCCAGTTCGGTCAGCACATACTCCAGATATTCGTAGACCCGGAGACCATTTGCTTTTGCAGTCTCTACTAGGCTGTACATGATGGCACTGGCTTCTGCTCCGCGGATGGAATCCACGTTGACCCAGTTCTTACGCCCAAGGGCGAAGGGACGGAGGGCACGTTCTGCGGTGTTGTTGTCCATGGGGACTTTCCCGTCAGTCAGGAAGAACTGGAGATATTCCTCCTGGTTCAGACTGTACTGGAGTGCCTTGCAGGTGCTGCCTCCGGCGGGAACTTTTCGAAGAGATTCTTTTACCCATGCGAAATAAGCGTCAACTTTTGGCGCGACCTCACGCTGACGGTAATCTTTCCGGTCTTTATCTTTGGTTTTATCGTAAAGCCCGTACAGGTGGAACAACTCGGAGATCAGCTTCACGTCCTGTGCGGCAACGGCCCCTTCGAGTTTCATAATATGCATCAAGGTATAAAAACAAAAAGATGTACTTTTTAGAGGTTTGTTTTTATCGCTAGGTGGGAGATACGAGAATTGTTAAAGAACGACGAAAAATCAATATATACTTGTATTTTCTGTGGACGAGTATACTTTAAAATGAGTGTTTATGGATTAAATCCAAAAACAATAAAGTACATTTTTTAACAATAGGGGATATTGAAGAATGCAATTTAATTCTACAGACTTTATGTTCTTTTTTCCGATAGTAATAGCGGTTTATTTTGTTATACCAAAAAAATTAAGAGGCTGGTGGCTGCTTGTTGCAAGTTATTATTTTTATATGAGCTGGAATGCAAGCTATGCATTACTGATAGGAGCCTCAACTATAATAACTTATGCCAGTGGAATTATAATACATCATTTTTCCGAAGAAGATGTAAATAACAATCATAACAAAAAACGCATTGTTGTGATTGTTTGTATACTTATCAATTTAGCAATACTGGCTATATATAAGTATGGAAATTTTGTAATTGAGTCGGTTAATTCCATATTGAATTTACTGCATATTCGGGTAATTCAGAAAAAATTTGATCTGCTGCTTCCTGTTGGTATATCTTTCTACACTTTCCAAGCATTGGGTTACATTATAGATGTGTATAGAGGGGATGTTGAGGTGGAGACAAACTTTCCGAGATATGCGTTGTTTGTTTCTTTTTTTCCGCAACTGGTAGCTGGCCCAATAGAAAGATCTAAAAATCTATTATCACAAATGAAAAGTATTGAAAAGATCAAGCTATGGAATGCTAGAAGGATTGCTTCTGGAGCAATCCTCATGGTATGGGGATTCTTCATGAAGATGGTTATTGCAGACCGAGTGGCATTATTAATTGATACAGTGTTCGATAACTATAGAATGTACGGAAGTACAGAACTGATTATAGCTGCAATAGGATTTACAATTCAGATTTATTGTGATTTTGGAAGTTATTCAAGTATTGCTATTGGTACTGCTAAAATAATGGGGTTTGAATTGATGGAAAACTTTAATACTCCTTATTTTGCAAGAAATATAAGAGATTTTTGGAGTAGATGGCATATATCACTTAGCAGTTGGTTTAAAGATTATCTATATATTCCTTTAGGAGGAAATAGACGCGGACAGCTTAGAAAAGCAGTAAATATTATGATTGTATTTCTTGTTAGTGGCTTGTGGCATGGCGCTAATTGGAGTTTTGTTGTTTGGGGCGGAATACATGGATTATATCAAGTTATAGCTGATTTATTAAAAACATCCAAGACAAAAATCCGTGAGAAGATGAATATAAAAACGGACTGTATAAGCTGGAAATTGTTGCAGACGGTTGTAACATTTGGACTTGTGGTTTTTGCATGGATATTCTTTAGAGCTGACACGATAACAGATGCATTAAGGTTTATAAAGAGAATAATAGTAAAACCTACTCCATGGCTCCTTTTTAATGGAGGAATTTATAAGCTGGGGTTAGATAGAGCGGAAATGAATATATTAGTATTTGCTTTGATAATTCTGCTACTTGTGGATTTGATCAAATATAATAAAAAGCAAACTATAGACGCATTTCTATTTGAGCAAAATACATGGTTTGAATGGCTAGTGATTATTGCCTTAATAGTAATGATTTTTATCTTTGGAGAATACGGCCCATCTTATGATCCACAACAGTTTATATATTTTCAATTTTGATTGGAGACTTATGCTTTGAAAAAATCAGTATTTAGAATAGTGGGTTTTATCGTATTACTCTCGGTAGTACTATGTAGAGTAAATAATATTTTTAGCTTCAAGTATTCAGATGGAATATCAACATTATCGCATTTTTATGATTTAGAAAAAAATAGCGTAGATGTTCTTGTTTTGGGATCAAGTCATTCATTTGTAAATTTTAATAATGGTACACTTTATGAAGAATATGGGATTGCATCATATGATTTGGGGGGGTCATTGCAACCAATGTGGAACTCATATTATGATTTGAAGGAAGCTTTAAAAACACAAACGCCAGAGTTAATTGTGTTAGAAGGATATGGCACAACATATGATTTTGAATATTCTGATGACAGCAGAGTAATTAAAAACACTTATGGCATGAAGTGGTCGCTAAACAAATTAGAAGATATAATGGTAAGCTCTGAGCCTGATAGAAAGTTGGAGTTTATTTTGGATTATTCACAATACCATAATAGATACTCGTCTCTAGAAAAGGGTGATTTTATGGATGATTATGGTAGTCAAAATATGAATTATAATTGGTATGGGGATGCATGGAAGGGACAATTTTTGCTTAATTCTGCTAATTCGCAAGAGTTTATGGATGTGAGCAGTGTAGATTATGAAACAGAATTGTTGCCAAAAACAGAAAAATATTATAGGAAGACTATTGAGCTTGCACAAGAGAATAATATTCCTATTATAGTGGTGGTTGCACCATATGGGCTGAGTGAATATGAACAAAGCAAATATAATAAGGCCGAAGAAATTGCAGATGAGTATGGCGTAGACTTTTTAAATTGTAATCTATGCTTAGATGACATAGGTTTAAATTTAAATACAGACTATATGGATAACAGCCATATGACTGCAATAGGGACAAAAGTATTTTCAGAATATATCGGAGCTTATCTCAAAGAGAATTTTGAAATATCTGATAGAAGAGGTGATGAAAAATATAGTTCATGGCAGGATTACGCAGATTATGTAAACCGTTATATAGCTGATTCGGAAATTTTATCAACATACTCAGTTGATCAGTTACTATCTTTTCTAAATAGCTCAAACTATTGGGTGATGATCTCTGTAGATGGAAATTGTAATGCCAGTGATCCGTGTATTCAAGCATTTTTAAATAATATTGGAATTTATACGGATGTTAATGGAATATGGCTAAAACAAAATGGAAGTGTAATATGGGGAGAAGGAGTAGAAAGTAGGTCTCAATATATTAGAACGGAGTATAAAGATTTTTGCGTTAGACATAATTCTGAAACGGGTTCAAATGAGATAATTATTGATAATTCTCAAATAAAAAAAGTTGAGAATGGAATTAATATCGTTGTGTATGATCCGGATTTAAATATAATTATCGATGTTATCGGGATAAATATAGATGATGAGTACAGCTTTGTTAGATAGAAAGTATTTAAACGGTTCTTTTGAGAGTGTGAAACTTTGCTGATTTGAAATTTGCGCACCAGTAATTTGGGGTGCGGACAGAATCTTGAATCAAATCATTTTTTAATAGGTGAATATTACGGTGCTACAGAGCCGCTAGTTCGGTGTAGCGAGAACGTAAGAACCTATGGATCGTTTACGGCAGGAGAATTCCTTGTTTCAGCAACACTGTAGATGTAAGAGGCGGCGAAGTAACTGTTGTCCTTTTGTGAATAGTTTTCTACTCATGAAAATTCACCATTTCTAAGATTAGAATATTACATCTGGAAGGAGTGGACAAGAAAAAGGGTGCACATTGGAACGCTGATTAAGAACAGAGGATACATTTCGTGTAGGTGTCCATAAAACTGGTGCTACACAAATTCATGTGTCCACTGTTATGGGACAATATATTCAAAAATAGTCATGGAGTGCAAGGAGAGATGAAAAAAAGAGTATTAAATGCCAGGCTTAAATTATGGTATATGATTTGCTTTATGTTTTTTGGTTTGATAGATCAGAGAAGAGGGAGCGCGGTAGGAGAAATACAGATGATCTTTTCTAATCTGACGGGAATAGTGGTGGCGTTGTTATTATTGCCTTCGTTAGAACTGACTAAATTCAGAGAGAAAATATACATAATATGGCTGCCTATCTGCATAGTGCTTACGACGATTGCATGCTTGTTACAACCGTATTTTTGGGAATATAAGGGACAATGGAATACAGCAGTATTCAATATTGCTGTATGGAGCTTTTTGATTATTTACATGGTAAAGGAAAGAAAAAGCTTCGGTTTTGTTGCTAAAATTCGTAATCCATTTTTTGCAAGTCTCTTTTTGCTATTATTTTTAATGGTATTGTCTGTGCATGAAAAGCAGCATACTTTATGGTACTTTTTATTGTTTGGAAGTTTTTACCTGATAGGTATACCAGAAGACAGAAGGGATGACTTCAGAGAAGGATTGTTGAATGGAATCATTGCCTGGTTTTTTATTCAGCAAGTCATTGCATTTGGTTTTCGACCGTATGACTATGTAAGGTATCGAGGGTTATACTCTGGTGAGACACAAAATGGATTATTCTATATGATTGTTTTCTGCGCATTTATATTGAAATGGATTTATGCATTGCAGCAAAATAAAAAATGGTGGGTGCGTTTTTTCTATTTTCTTATGGCAGCGGGAAGCGTTAGCTTTTTGGTATATACAGGAAGCCGTTCAGGTTTAATGGCAGTACTTGTAGTGGCAATTGTATTGGTTACAAAATATGACATTGTATTAAAAAAAACATTTTATAAGTGGTTATTACATGGTGCAGCACTTGCATTATGCGTATGTATCATGTTACCGGTTGTATATGGCTGTATTCGTTATTTACCAACAATATTGCATCACCCGATCTGGTTTGAAGGAGAATATGTAGAGGGGAAGAGTGTATGTTCCTTTGATCCGTGGGATAGTCCCAAATATATTAGTTTTGAAGAAGCCCTAGATGACAGCATAGGACGTATCGTAAAAGCATTTGGTATTAAGTACGCTTCCTTTGCCCGGACATTTAACGATATTGGAGCTATAAAAGTGCAGGCAGCGGAATTGGGAGAACCGGGAAGCTCCCCGGATAATATTTTTATGTTGGATAATGTGGATCCGGATTCCGGTGATCAGATGTGGGCAAGAAAAGTGATTTATGCTTATTATTGGCAGCACTTGAACCTGCAGGGACATACGACAAATAATCAGGGATTTTATACTGTGTATGGTAGGTTTTATGGTCATGCACATAATATATTTTTACAGATGGCTTGTGACTATGGAATTCCGGCAGGCATATTATTTATAGGAATATATCTGTACAGTATTATTTGTGCACTCCGTGCGAAGAATCAGGATGGATATATGAGTGCGGCCTTTTTGATTGCGGTGTTGTGCTTTGGACTATTGGAAATGGTATTGACACCGGGACAAATTACGGTAGTGCTGATGTGGATAATGTTTTATTTTGTAGGATTGGATGTTGACAAGTCTGGGAACCGGACAGAGAGCGAGACGGCGGAGTAGGGAGTAAATGTTTGCGACATATTTGCAAGCCATTTTTCTTGCGAATCACTTTGAAACATGCTACAATAGAAATGCTATCCAGAAAGTCGAATATTTGAGCTGATAATCCGGATATAGACAATACGAGTGGATAAAAACGCGGTTCTCGATTGAAGAATTACAACGGAGCGAGGGAATTATCCATTTAAAACCGCATATAATAGGGGGAAACGAAGTTAGAGGTGAAGACTGATATTATGGGAATCTATAGTAAAGAGTGCTCCAAGGGGGATTGAATGTGAAAGAAGAATTTGTAAAAAATTACCTTGGAGAGGAAGGCCTTGCGTGGGCAAAAGACTGGTATCTGTATGCGCTGAAACCAGAATGGGAATATGTCATTTTTATTGTCCGGAGAGCCTACTTGATGGCACAGATCATGGAAGATGTAACAGGAGAGAGTATGGAGAAAAGTGCGGCATTTTTCCTTACGGATGCGGCTTTTTTTTCGTACTATAAAAGATTGGCACAATTTTATGTGACACATCACCGACTTCCGAATATCCTGATTTGTGAAGACAGTGTGGTTCATGGCAGGAATATACAAAATTTTATAGATGGCATTAGCAAGGCAATATGGGATAGTGTCCAAGAATTGTCAACACAGGAAACTGATGAAGAGGAGTTCCAAAATGAATTTATTAGAGCTGTGAACATACATGTGATAACTCGGGCTTCGACAGGTTTGTTGTTGCCAATGAGGTATGTACTGCGAATTCATAGCTGTACTCTTCAAGAGACAAGAGAATTACATGAGTTATCTTACAGGATATCGAGCCTGATACTGCATTCCGATAAGGCAAATGCTGCTTATGTCTTTTCGCAGACGATCACAAATGCAGAATATGCTGATTTAAAAAAACGGAGTCTGCAAAAGAATGAGTTCTTTTATGAAACCCGTTGGGATGATGTCAGGGAATATTCACAGATAAAATTTGTGATGAAAGATCAAATAGTAAAAAGCATTCTGACAGTACGTTTCATTCCTAATCGGGTTGGCAGCTGCCGTATGATACCATTTGTTTTTTTACCGAGACTGACAAAAGCAGAAACAACAGCCCTTTGGAAAGAAAGTGTTGAACGAATTAAGACATATATTGATAAAGAAGCACTGGGGGCTTATGAGGCTTTTCTACAGAATTTGCAAGCTCAGAAACATAAACGGAGTTATGATGAGTGGTTAACATTTGTTTTGAGTCTTTGGTGGATGAAGAGAGTTGAAATTTTGAGCGAAAGCAATGTACAAAATTCTCTTGATATTAATGATATTAAAGCATTAGCACGCAATTATAATTTTATTGGTTTTGATAAGACGGTGGCAGTTTTGAAATCTGTGGTTGATGCAGTCGGAATAATGGTAACGGATGAGCCGGAGACGGATCCGGGTAAGATAATCGCAGACAATATGAATTCGGATAATTATTTATTGACAGTAGATGCAGATAGACTTACAGATCAGGAATTGGATGAAGAAAAACTGGCAACGGAAATAGAAAATTATTGGATTAAAGCAGCGGAGAAAAATGAAGGAGAGGCGAGTGAAGCTGCAAATATTCCACATTTTGTTTATGATGGAGCGATGAGTAAATCTATAAAGTGTTTTGAGGAGGTACTGAGGAAGTTGACAGTAGGTGACACGATGAAGACGATCGGTTACAAGATAGCCTATTTTCAACAATTAATGGACAATGGTGTTATAGGAATTTATTCTTTTGATATAAAGGAGGCCGCAGAAAGCGATTATGTTCAATGTGTTAAACCGGGAGAGATGTCATTAGTAATTTATCCGGCGAGAGTAAGAGAGTATCTTCCGGTTTTCTCACGGATTTATCAATATTGTGTTTATTGGGAAATGGACTGGCAGAAAGTAATAATTGATTTTTGTAAATCACCTGATAGCGAAATACCGGAGAAAGATATATCCAAAATAGAAGGATTTATGAATTATCTTGGTGAGAGTGGTCAGGAACCGCAGCAGTGGGATATTGATTTCGAAATCGGCGAAATGACTGATGATGAAGAAATTGTGAAAGTGAATAACGAACTGAAGCGGACTGTACGTAACTATCATTATTGGAAACGTTTTGAACAGTATGTAGATCAATAATCTGAAGTACGAAAGAGGATAAGCATATGAGAATAATTGTGTACCAAGGGGATGAGAATCGAGCAAAGATTGAGAAAGAATTGACGGGAGACATATTTTTTGCATCGGTCTATGCGAGAGCAAACTATCTGGTAAAGGAAATTGTCGATGAAACGAGACAATTAAAGGAAGGTACGGATAGATTAGAGTGTAGTAATAGCTTATTTCAGCGTACGCAGAATAATATTATAACGTTTTGTGCACCAAGAGGACAGGGAAAGACGACAGCAATGAAATCGTTTGCAAGATTTCTTGCTACAGATCATTCAAATGCGGATTTTGTTGTGCTGGATTCCATAGATCCTTCTGCGTTAAACGGTGGCGAGTCCATCGTCAGAGTGGTACTTTCACGTCTTTTTTACAAATTAGAGGAAAAAAGTAAAACAAGACATGATTTTCCCGAAAAACGCAGAATTCTGGAACTGTTTCAAAAATGCTATAGTGCAATTGACTATATTAATGGGAATGTACATGGAGCCAGAGACGAAGATGATCTCGAGGAATTGGCTTCATTAGGAAGTAGCAGCAGACTCAAGAAGAACCTTAAAGAGTTAATCGATCTTCTTCTGGGGGTGTATTTGGAAGGAGAAGGAAAAAATGGTAGCAGTAATTTCCTGGTAATACCTATAGATGATGTAGATATCTGCTCAGCAGATATCTATCGTTGCTGTGAAGAGATCCGGAATTATCTGGTATTACCCAATGTAATCATTTTGATGGCCGCTGATCATGAACAATTAGTGCATGTCATGTATCAGAAATATCTGCAGATGAATAAAGAATTATTGACATATGAGCCTGAAAATGCTAAGGAAGAATGTAGCAGGCTTGCGTCCGGATATCTACTGAAACTTTTGCCGGTCAATCATATTGTGGAATTGCCGGAATGGGATAAAATGGCGGAAGAAGAATGGCTTTCGCTATCACTGGAGTACTATATTTATAATGATAATGGGATGTTCAATATATTTGAAAAACCGTCAGGTGAATGCGGCGATATGCGGCAACAGCTGGGACAACTGATCTTTGAAAGTACCGGCATAATTATTTATGATGGAGACGATAATTCCGGAGATTATATGCCAAAAACGATGCGTGAGTTGACACAACTGCTAAAAAACTTTGCGCATATTTCACCAATTGACGAAAATATCCTGTATGGAGAAGACACAGAAGCAGCCGAGATAGAAGCTGACAGGTTGATAAACAACATAAGATTATATAAACGTTATTTCTTGGACAGCTGGTGTATGAACCATATGTTACATGAGGAGTATACCCATTTTTTGAAAACCACAGAACAAATAGAGAAGGGGAAAAAGAATGGAAAGATTGGCTGGACGTATAGGGAATTACTGGAATATTTGTGTGGTTCCGAAAAGGGCAAGTTCAAGAATCATATAGTCGTAGATGATGCATTTTGTATGTTCATATCTATTTTCCTGAATGAGTGGCTGGCTGAGGCTTTACATGATGCGCTACAAAAAAATGGGAAAAGCAGACAATATAGGAAGATTGCAGACTTTATTGGTATGAAGGGAATCGTGCCAAAGACGCCGGATTTAAAGGAAGATTCCGAGGATTATATGGTCTATGCATTTGCAACACCTAGGGCAGCTTTTCCTAAGGAATTGTTGCCCCTGTTTGATAAAGATAAATATTTTTACCGAACAGAAGGTGACAATCTGGTTTTTGATGTATTGAATCCATGGGATTATATTATTAGGAAAGGAATCCCGTATTATAGTGATTTGGGAGGAGAAGGCGGCGTTAGCTCAAACGAGGACAGAGAAATAAGAAAAGAGGAATGGATAGCAGCATCGACGGTTATATCAAATATTAATACCTTCTTAAGAGTGTCGCGAGAGTATTTGAAAGACGGGCAGCGTGTGACACGAAAATTAAATGGTATAAACTGGCAGGATAAGGTAATGAGCGGCTATTGGAAAGCCAAAACAATAAACTGGAAGACTGGCGTAGACTATCTTGAAAAAATAAAAAACGGTATGGATAAATGGAATATTTCCTTATCGGAAGAATTGAAAGGTACAAAGATAGCTTTTATGTGCAATGAATATAATAAGCAAAGTTATTATAATAATTGCAGTGAAAAACTTAAGGGACTTTTAAATGCGGATAATTCAAGAGAGTCTCAGAGAATTAGAATTACCTTAGACAATGTAACGTCGTTGCCGATAGGCTTGGAAGAATTGGACAGTATTTTTTCGAATGTCATTGAAAAAGAGCCGTTAAAGGATGATGAGAAAATAAAGGAACTTGCAGCGTACTCGAAAGCAATGAACGATATTTTTTCAGTGAATGCCGGGGAAAAGGATAAAACAGTTGATGCAAACGCGGAAGTAAAGAAACCAGTTAAGAAAAGTAGGAAAACCGAAGAGGAAGTATAGGAGAATGATATGCATCAGGAGCGGGAAAACCTGGATATTATTTTCAGAAAGACAATGCCGGAGCGGGTACTGAGGACTTTAGAGGACCAGAACGATAGTGGGATATTATCTTACTCCGGGAGAGAATATCTTCGTATTGCATATGGAAACTGTGCAGAGTATTCTGAGGATGAATTGGAGTACAGATACAGGGAAATTAAAGAGCAAAGCAGAGAAGAGGGAATCTTTTCTCTGCTCTATCTGTATGTGGATAAGGTTTTGACGAAAAGGGATGGGAAAATAGCTGTTCGATTGGAACAGGTGCTTAATTGGAACTCTATTTCCAAACGACTGGGGCAGGATTTATTCACGACAGCATGGTTGGCATACAGAGACAGTATGGATTGCGTAATTAGGGAAAAACATCAGTTCTCGTGGCCGGCAGTGTTGATAACGGATGATGTGAGATTGAACAACATGCTTAGGAAAGGAACAGCGGAGAATCATTTTCATTTACATGGTTCTACACAATCCTTTTCTCTGTCTTGGATCAGCCTGATGAACCATCCAAGACAGATTGAGAAATTTTTAAATCAAAATAACAATTTCCGTGTAAACAGGGATATGAATATCTCTCGTGGTGAGGAAGACAATGTTATTTCCTGGAAAGATCGTATTGCCTATGCTGCGATGATTAGAGTTTTACTATTCAGGAGAATGATTTCAGAATCTGCCAGTGGCCCGGCAGATACACAGGGAATAAAAGAAGACTTTACAAAGTTTCTGAGTCTTCCGCTATCCGGACAAATTGATATTCAGGTGGTCTCTATGCGGAAAATGCATGGGGCCTATTTAGAGCAACCGAATCATAAGAAAAAATGTTTGGATTATTTGATGTCTGAGCAATTTTATGATCTGCAAAAAAATTCTGACAACAGATTATTGTCGGGAGAACGAGCATTTTTGTATAACTGTTTTATAAGAATATATCAGAAAAACGAACCCTATAGTTTTACTCTATATGAACAAAAGTTGTTCTATATATATCTTCTGATTAAGCATCAGTTCCGGGGAGAACTGATCCAGATAAATTATAGAGTGGGATTTAATAATTTTGCGTTGTATCAGGGCAGAAAGATTCAGCTATTTGGGGCGTATGATGAATATAATGTAGAAGCACAGAGGCTGGCAGTAACTGCTGCGCAAAAAGAAAACTATATTCAATCGTTTGAGACCAGAATAATGGTTGGAGAATCTAAGGAGAAGTTCAAGAAATATATAAAAGAACTTGATACGCAAATAAAATTTTCAAGTGGCAAAAATGATAATTATTATGTAGTACATTTTCCGAAGAAGAAATTTGCAGAGGAGGAGTTTGAAAAAGCGGGCAAAACAATTATGTATCCTCGAAATGTGGTGACACGTAAAAAGGCGAAGCAGGGTGCACGTGAATTAAGAAAATATATAATGTGGGAACAGGGGAAAACACAGAGAGTGTATGGCATAGATGCCTGTTCTAATGAAATAGGATGCCGACCGGAAACGTTTGCTACGGAATTCAGATATTTGAGGAATATATCGGAAATCAGATATGCGGTTCCGTGGTATTGCTCCACAGTCGAATGTTATGAAGAACTGGGGATAACATATCATGTGGGGGAAGATTTTCTAAACATCACGGATGGTATAAGGGCGATAGATGAAGCGATGACTTTTTTGGAATTACAGAAGGGTGACAGATTAGGTCATGCGCTTGCATTGGGAGTCGATCCGGAAGAGTATTATAGTCAGAAGAGAATGACAATCTATCAGTCCTTGCAGGATTGGCTGGATGATCTGGTGTGGTTGTTATATAGATCTGTTGAGTGGAAGGTTAATATTTCCTCGGATCACAGAGAGCGCATGAGGCGGAAAGCCAGAGAATTATTTGATGATCTGTACAAAAGTCATCAAGAGGAGATTGCAGCGATCCGCAATGGTGATATATTAGATGTATATTATGACAGCTGGCAATTGAGAGGTGACCATCCTGCGCAATATGAAAGTGGTAGGTATCAGAAGATTGAAAAGTTGCGATTGGATCCCTATGAAAAATCCTCGCGCGTGGATTTCTCCTCGGACGAAAGTTCCTCCTCCTTCTTGCCCTTCACGACCTCGTCGAAACGCTTCTCCTCGGCCACCGCGGCGTCGATCTTCTTGGTGATCGACTTCAGTTTGTCGCCGTAGGACTTCTCCACGTCGGCGAGGATGTCGATGACGATGGGGTGGTTGGCGTTGACCGCGATGGTGAAGTTGTCGG
>OGWU01001501.1_pt1 | contig 13289 bp, 7 predicted proteins | sample 1576071 | NCBI WGS metagenome assembly OGWU01 (sample SAMEA3541582, study PRJEB24748) | human gut metagenome | biome: human gut; feature: human-associated habitat; material: faeces | place: China | collected 2012
ACCACCTGATTGACTGTGTTGACATCGAAGACAGGAGTTTTAATGTTGCAATGTTTCGGGAACGTGCCTCCGAAAAAATACGCGAAATCGCCTCTCGAGGAAAAAACGTACGAGGATGTAAAGAGCATGGTGCGTGGCGTGCTGGAAAGTGCCGCCGCCTTTGCCGAGGGCTCGCCTACCCGGCATAAATATACTGATTTTATTATACAAACAATTAATGATATATCTAATGCTAATATTAAATTATTAAATATTGCATTACCAATAGGAATATCATTTTATACATTTCAAATTATAAGTTACATTATTGATGTATATAATGGTAAAGTTAAAGTTCAAAGAAATATTATAAAGTTAGCTACTTATGTATCTTTATTTCCACAGTTAGTCGCAGGACCTATTGTTAGATATCAGACAGTAGAAAAAGAACTTGATAATAGAGTACATAGTTTTAATAATTTTGCATATGGCATAAGAAGATTTTCTGTTGGACTTGCTAAAAAAGTATTGATAGCTAATGCTTTGGGAGAACTTTGTAGTAAAGCTTCTGCTACTTCTGAAGAAACAGTAGTTTTCTTTTGGATATTTGGTATAAGTTATATGCTTCAGTTGTATTTTGATTTTTCTGCTTATAGTGATATGGCTATTGGTCTTGGAAGAATATTTGGATTTCATTTTCCTGAAAACTTTAATTATCCATATATATCAAAAAGCATAACTGAATTTTGGCGTAGATGGCATATCTCTCTTAGTACATGGTTTAAAGATTATGTTTATATTCCACTTGGTGGTAACAGAGATGGTAAATATAAACAAATAAGAAATATTTTAATAGTATGGTTATTAACTGGAATATGGCATGGTGCTAATTGGACTTTTTTAATATGGGGATTATTGTTTGGAGTTATTCTTATAATAGAAAAATTATGGCTTAATAAGCTTATGGAAAAATTACCTTTCTTTATAAGAAGAATATATGTATTATTTATTGTTATGATATTATTTATTATATTTAGTTCTGATAATATGTCAGTGGCTTTGACTAATATTAAAGGGTTATTTGGTATGAATGGAGAAGTTTTTATTAATGATTATACACTTCATTATTTAAAGAGTTATTTACCAGTACTAATTATTGCTTTATTTGGGGCTACTCCTTGTATAAAAATATTAATAGATAAATTAAGAAAAAATAAATATATAAATGGTATAATTAATATTTTAGAACCAATTTTAATAGTAATCATATTAGTTGTTGTTACTTCTTATTTGATAGATAATTCATATAATCCATTTTTATATTTTAGATTTTAAGGAGGTTATACATGAACGATAAAATTAAAGATATAGTTGTAACTATAATATTTCTTTTTACTATAATTTCTTTATTTTTGATTAATGTTATAAAAAAAGATACTGATATTTCTATAGCAGAGAGAAGAAAACTCGCTACTATGCCAGAATTAACTACTAAAAGTTTATTTGATGGTACTTATTTTAAGAAATTTGATTCTTATGTTACGGATCAATTTGTAGAAAGAGATGCTTTTAGAAAAATTAAAATAGATATAGAATTATCTACTAAAGGTGAATATAATAATTTATATTTGTATGATGATTATATTATTGAAGAAATATTTCCTTTAAATAGCAATTCTATTAATAATTTAACTAGTAAGATTAATTATATAAAAGATACATATTTGAGTGATAATAGTAATATTTATTATACTATTATACCTGATAAAAATTATTTTGTTAATAAAGGTAATTTAAAACTTGATTATAATAAATTACAAGATATGATGAAAAGTAATTTAACAAATCTTAATTATATAAATATATTTGATAAATTAACTCTTGATAATTATTATAAGACTGATACTCATTGGAAACAAGAAGATTTATTTGATGTTGCAAATACTATTGCTAATCAAATGAATTTTGATATAACTAATAATAATGTTGTAAATACAATTACTACTTTTAAGGGGAGTTATGCTGGTAGATTATCAGTAACCAAAGATATTGATACTATAAAAACAATATCTAATCCATCTACTCTTAATAGTAGTGTGTATAATTATGAAACTAAAAAATATACACAAATATATGATTATGATAAAATAAAATCATTAGATAAATATGATATATATTTATCAGGAGCATCTTCTATTATAGATATTGTTAATCCTATTTCAAATAGTAATAGGGAGTTAATTGTTTTTCGTGATTCTTATGGTAGTAGTTTAGTTCCTCTATTAATAGAAGGTTATAAGAAAATTACTGTTGTTGATATTAGATATGTTTCTTCAAGAATTTTGAATAATTATATAAAATTTAAGGATCAAGATGTTCTTTTTATGTATAGTATATTAACTATAAATAATAGTTTTTCTATTAGATAGGGAATCTATTTAATTAGATTTCTTTTTTCTTTTATTAAAAAGTATGTTATAATAGAAAACAAGTGTAGTTGGAGGTAATAATTATGATTAATAAAATTGGTACTTTTAAGGATTATAATGATGGTACATTAAAAACTGTTTTTGATGTTGGGGATAATAAGATTATAGAAATGTCTTTATTATTTAATAAGAAGGATAAAGATGTAGTTTGTGTTCCTACTCATCATTTTTGTAATTTAGGTTGTAAGATGTGTCATTTAACTAATAAAGGCCTTAATAAAGTAATGACTCCGATTAAATGGGAAGACTTTATTTATTGTTTAATTAATACATTATCTATTAATGGTAAAAGAAGAACTGATAAGGAGAATTTACTTATTTCTTTTATGGGAGTAGGTGAGCCTCTTCTTAATTTGAAGTTAATTGAAGATGTATATAGAAAAGAAGATTTAATTAGAGAGAAACTTGGTTATAAGAATATTGGATATGCTCTTGCCACGATGATGCCTAATGATAATATTATTAAATTGGGTGAAATGGTTAATAGTTTAGATATGCCCCTTAAAGTACATTTTTCTTTACATAATCCTATTGATGTAAAAAGATATGAATTAATTCCTAGTACTAAGGTTTCTGTTCAAGATGCTCTTGCATATTTAGTTAGTTATAGAAATTTATTACAAAAGAATGAAGTATTAATGAATAAGTATGTAAAGCTACATAGTAATAATGATCCTATAGAAATACATTATACTTTAATAAATGGTGTTAATGATGATATGAAAGAACTTGATAGAATGTGTAAATTACTTGACAGATATAATATTACAATAAAGTTTATTAGATTTAATCCTATTAATGAACTAGAGATAAGTAAAAATGAGCAGTTATGGGTAAGAGAGATTTCTAATAGAGTATCAAATATTAGAATTAAAACTTATAGTCCTCCTGGTAGAGAAGTTGGTAGTTCTTGTGGTGAGTTTACTAAACATTTTTATCATATGGAAATTGAAACTGAAGAACAAAGAGAAGAATTTGATACTTGGAAAGTTAAACATTTAGTTAAAGAATAAATATATATATTAGAATATTGCTTTTACTTTTGGTTTGTGTTATTATTTAAGTAGGAGGATATGATATGGAAAAGAAAAATACAGGTTTTATTGTTTTGGTTGTTATACTATGCTTATTAGTAGGAGGACTTGGAGGTTATATTATATGTGATAAAGTTATCAATAAGGATAATGACATCGATAATAATGTTGTGAAAGATATTAGAATTAATACTGAAAAAGATTATGTATATGATGCTGATTATTCTTATGATAATAAGTATACTGAGTTTGTCAGAAAAAATGGTAATGATAAAGTTATTAATATAGATCGTTATGGATTATCTGTTAGTGGTAGAATTGGTAAACAATATTTATCAGATTTAAAGGTTCCATATTTGAATATTAATTCTGATTATGCTAAGGCATCTAATGAAGAAATTAAAAAAATATATATAGAATATGCAAAAAGATTTGATGCTTGTGCAGAAATTGATCAAGATAAGGCTGTTAGTTGTTCACAAATACTTACATATAAGACTTTTAAATATAATAATATCTTGTCTGTCGTTATTATTTCTTCAATTCAAGCTACTTCTAAATGGGTATTAGATTATAATATTTATAATATTGACTTAACTTCTGGTAAGGAAATTAAATATTCTGATATGGTATCGACTCTTGGTTATGATAATGATACTTTATTGGATAAAGAAAAGGAATTACTTAAAAATAAAATGAATGAGTTATGGGGAACTGATTTTGACTTGAATACTTCATGTTTTGCGGAAGATAAGAACTGCTATAACATTGCTAATAAAATGTTGGAAACTTCTATAAATGATGGCAGTATTTTGTATTTTGTAAACGATAATGGTAATTTGAATATATTAGTTGTTCCTTATGCTGATTTTGTACAAGATGGAAATATTAATAGGTATTTAATTGAGGTTACTAAATAGTAGCCTTTTTCTTTTATATAATTTTTCGAGGATGAGACCTGGGCTCAGACTCGCCTTACGAGACTACAGGCTCGGAAGGTAATAAAAAGATATTGTAATTTTAATATAATTCTATTATAATATTGTTGGTGATTGATATGAGTCAATATTTTGATAATGATAAAAATATTAAGAGTGAGAAAAGATTAATTAAGTTTAATTTTAATAATAAAGAATTTTCTATATATAGTGATAATGGGGTGTTTTCTAAAGATAGATTTGATTATGGTACAAGAGTTTTACTTAGTAGTATTGATATAGATAGTTTATCTGGCAATGTTCTTGATCTCGGATGTGGACTTGGAGTAGTAGGTATTATACTTGGTACTTTTAATAGGAATATTAATATAGATATGATTGATGTAAATGAGAGAGCTATTTCTCTTACTAAAGATAATCTTATACTTAATAATGTTAAGGCTGATGTATTTGTTAGTAATGTTTATGATAATGTTAATAAGAAGTATAATTATATTATTACTAATCCTCCTATTAGAGCGGGAAAGGATGTTATAAGAAAATTTTTATTTGATGGATATGATTATTTAGAAGACGATGGAGTAATATATTTTGTTATGAGGAAAGATCATGGTGTTAAATCAATGATTAAAGAATTAGAAAATAAATATATGGTTAATGTTATTGATAAAGATAAGGGTTTTTATGTTGTAGAGTTAAAAAAGTGTCGATAATGATGCTTTTTTATGTTTTTGGTAAAAAAAAGCGAAAAAAATGAAAAAGTGATGTCAAAGTTATTGACATACTCGTAAAATGCTGATAAACTTATAAATTGGTAACACATCTTTTAATGTGACTGAAATTTAAAAAAATTCTAGGTATTGGGGTGAAAAATTAATGGCTTATAAGTTAAAACAAAGCGGTGATTATAGAAAAAGAAGAAACTTTTCTATGATCAAAAATTCACTAGCAATTAGTGATTTATTAGAGGTGCAAACTGAAAGTTATAAATGGTTTGCAACAGAAGGGATAAAAGAGGTTTTTGAAACATTTTCACCAATTGAAAGTTTTTCTGGTAGTTTATCTTTAGAATTTGGTGAGTATGAATTTGGTACTCCTAGATACTCTATTAAAGAGTGCAAGGATAGACAAATTACTTATGCTGCTCCTTTAAAGGTACAGACTAGACTATTCAATAATGAAACTGGGGAAGTTAAAGAGCAAGAGATATTCTTAGGTGATATGCCACTTATGACTGATGCTGGTACATTTATCATAAATGGTGCTGAAAGAGTTGTTGTATCACAACTTGTTAGATCTCCTAGTGTATATTATTCTAAGGAAATTGATAAAAATGGTAAACCTGTTTTTGCATCTAAAGTTATTCCATCTAGAGGTACTTGGCTTGAATATGAAACTGATGCTAAAGATGTTATCTATATTAGAATAGATAGAAATAGAAAAGTACCAATGACTACTCTTTTAAGAGCAGTTGGTTTATCTAGTGATGAGGATATTCTTTCTTTATTTGATAATGATGTATATTTAAAAAATACTATAGAGAAAGATTCTACTCATAATACTGATGAGGCTCTTATTGAAATATATGAGAAATTAAGACCAGGAGAGCCTACTACTTTAGACAGTTCAAAGAACCAATTGATTACTAGATTCTTTGATGATTTTCATTATGATTTAGCTAAAGTAGGTAGATATAAGTTTAATAAAAAATTAAATGTTAAAGATAGATTGCTTGGTAATAGACTTGCTGAAGATATTATTATCGATGGTGAAGTTAAGATTGAAAAAGGAACTCTTATTAATAAAGAGGTATATGAAGAATTATGTACTTATTTAGATAATGGTTATGGTGTTACTGAGGCAAAAGTTAATGAGGATTTAACTATTAATTCAAGTATAGATGAACATAACAAGATTCAAGTTATTCATTTATATTCTAATGTAGATGATAAAAAAATTGTTAAAGTTATTGGTAATGATCCATCTGCTAATATTATGAATCTTACAATGTCTGATTTTTATGCTTCTGTTAGTTATTATCTAAACTTAAATGAAGGTATTGGTAAAGATGATGAAATTGACCATTTAGGTAATAGAAGAGTTAAACAAGTAGGTGAATTATTACAAAATCAATTTAAGATTGGTTTTAGTAGAATGGAAAGAGTTATTAGGGAGAGAATGACTACTCAAGATATTGAAACGGTTACTCCTAAGACACTTATTAATATTAGACCAGTTACTGCGGTTATCAAAGAATTCTTTGGTAGTAGTCAGCTATCACAATTTATGGATCAAACTAATCCAATTGCTGAACTTACTCATAAGAGAAGATTATCAGCATTAGGACCTGGTGGATTATCTAGAGATAGAGCAGGTATTGAAGTAAGAGACGTAAACTCTTCTCACTATGGTAGAATTTGTCCTATCGAGTCTCCTGAAGGAGCAAACATTGGACTTATTACTTCACTTGCTAGTTATGCTAAAATTAATGAATATGGATTTATCCAAACTCCATATAGAAAAGTGGTAGATGGACATCTTACAGATGAAGTTGTTTATTTGACTGCTGACGAAGAAGAGGATTTTTATATTTCTCAAGCTACTGTTAATGTTGATGATGATAATAAGATTACTGATAATATAGTAGCAGGCAGATATAGAGGAGAGAATGTTCTTGTTAGTCCTGATAAGGTTGATTATATTGACGTTTCTCCACAACAAGTTGTTTCTGTTACAACTAGTTTAATTCCTTTCCTTGAACATGATGATGCTACTCGTGCTTTAATGGGTGCAAACATGCAAAGACAGGCATTACCACTTCTTAAGACAGAGGCTCCATTTGTTGGAACTGGTGCTGAGTATATTGCTGCTAGAGACAGTGGCTCTGTAGTAGTTGCTAAGGCTGATGGTATTGTTAGTTATGCTGATGCTAAAAAAATTGTTGTTAAGAATGCTAAAGGTGAAGATATTTATCACTTAGCTACTTTTGAAAGATCTAACCAAGGTGAAACATTTAATCATGTTCCAATAGTTAGAGAAGGAGATAAGGTTAAGAGAGGACAAATAATAGCAGATGGTCCAAGTACTGATAAAGGTGAACTTGCTCTTGGTAAGAATGTAGTTGTTGCCTTTACAACATTTAATGGTTATAACTATGAAGATGCTGTTATTATGAATGAAAGACTTGTTAAGGATGATGTTTATACTTCTTTACATATTGAAGATTATGAAGTTCAATGTAGAGATACTAAACTTGGTCCTGAAGAAATTACAAGAGATATTCCTAGTGTTGGAGAAGAAGCTAGAAAGAATCTTGATGAAAATGGTATTATTAAGATTGGTACTGAGGTTCATGAAGGTGATATTCTAGTTGGTAAAGTTACTCCTAAAGGAATGGCTGATTTAACTAGTGAAGAGAAACTACTTCATGCTATCTTTGGAGAGAAGACAAGAGAAGTTAGAAATTCATCACTTACTGTTCCACATGGTGGTGATGGTGTTGTTCATGATGTTAAAGTTTATACTAAAGAAGACAATGAAGACTTACCTAGTGGTGTAAGTATGGTTGTTAGGGTATATATTATTCAAAAGAGAAAGATTCAAGTTGGAGATAAAATGAGTGGTCGTCACGGAAATAAGGGTGTTATTTCACTTATACTTCCTAGTGAGGATATGCCATTCTTACCTGATGGTACTCCTGTTGATATTATGCTTAATCCTCAAGGTGTTCCATCACGTATGAATATTGGTCAGATACTTGAGTTACATTTAGGTATGGCTGGTAAAAAACTTGGTGTTCATTTTGCTACTCCAGTACTTGATGGTGCTAAGAGAGAAGATATAGCTGCTGCTATGAAAGAAGCAGGTATGGATGAAGATGGTAAGACTATTCTATATGATGGTAGAACTGGTGATCCATTTGATAGTAGAATATCTGTTGGTGTTATGTATATGATTAAACTACATCACATGGTTGATGATAAGTTACATGCTAGAGCAACTGGTCCATATTCTCTTGTTACACAGCAACCACTTGGTGGTAAAGCACAACTTGGTGGACAGAGATTTGGTGAAATGGAAGTTTGGGCACTTGAAGCTTATGGAGCTTCTCATGTACTTCAAGAAATTCTTACTTATAAATCTGACGATGTTGTAGGTAGAGTAAAAGTATATGAAGCTTTAGTTAAAGGACAACCACTACCTAAACCTGGTATTCCTGAAGCATTTAGAGTTCTTATTAAAGAATTTCAGGCATTGGGACTTGATATTTCAGTTATTAATAATAATGATGATGAAGTATCATTTAGTGAACTTGAAAGAAAAGCTGATTTGGAAGATAATCCTATAGCAGAAGAAGTTCAAAATGAAAGGTCATTTGATGATCTTGATGATGATAATGAAATCGATAATGATGATTTTGATGAAGAAAATATTGATGATATAGATAATGATATTGAAGATTCAATTGAGGAAGGAGATGATTTCTAATGTTAGAAGCTAATGATTTTAAGGCTCTTAAGATTGGAATTGCCTCACCTGAGAAGATTAGGTCTTGGTCGTATGGTGAAGTATTAAAACCAGAGACTATTAATTACAGAACTTTAAAACCTGAAAGGGATGGATTATTCTGTGAAAAGATATTTGGACCTACTAGAGATTATGAATGTTCTTGTGGTAAGTATAAAAGACTTAGATATAAGAATATTGTCTGTGATAGATGTGGAGTAGAGGTTACTAAATCTTCTGTTAGAAGAGAGAGAATGGGACATATTGAACTTGCTACTCCAGTAAGTCACATTTGGTATGTTAAGGGTGTTCCTTCATACATTGGACTTACTCTTGATATGTCTCCGAGAGACTTAGAGGAAGTTATATATTTCGTTTCTTATGTTGTACTTGATCCAGGAGCTACTACTTTAATTAAGAAGCAAACTTTATCTGATAAAGAGTATAGAGCATATTATGAAAAATATGGTAATACTTTTAGAGTTGGTATGGGTGCAGAAGCTATTAAAGAGTTACTTTCTGAAGTTGATGTAAATAAGGAATTAGAAGAAATTCAAAAAGAATTAGATGGTGCTACTGGTCAGAAGAGAACTAGACTTGTTAAGAGACTTGATGTTATTAATTCATTTGTTCAATCTGGTAATAAACCTGAATGGATGATTATTGAGGCTCTTCCTGTTATTCCTCCTGAACTTAGACCGATGATTCAACTAGATGGTGGTAGATTTGCTACTAGTGATTTAAATGATTTATATAGAAGAGTTATTAATAGAAATAATAGATTAAAGAAACTTATTGAACTAGGTGCACCTTCAATTATTATTCAAAATGAAAAGAGAATGCTTCAAGAAGCTGTTGACTCATTATTTGATAATGGTAGAAGAGGTAGAAGTGTTACTGGAGCAGGTAATAGAGCTCTTAAGAGTTTAAGTTCTATGCTTAAGAGTAAACAAGGTAGATTTAGACAAAACTTACTTGGTAAGAGAGTTGACTACTCTGGTAGAAGTGTTATTGTTGTAGGACCTGATTTAAAGATGTACCAATGTGGTATTCCTAAAGAAATGGCTTTAGAGTTATTTAAACCTCATGTTATTCATGGTTTAACTGAAAGAGGTCTTGCTAATAATATTAAGTCTGCTAAAAAGATGATTGATAATCAAGATCCTAAAGTATGGGATATTGTTGAAGATGTTATTAAAGAACATCCTGTAATGCTTAACAGAGCTCCTACTTTACATAGACTTGGTATTCAAGCATTTGAACCTAAGTTAATTAGTGGTAAGGCAATTAGACTTCATCCACTTGTTTGTACGGCATTTAATGCTGACTTTGATGGAGATCAGATGGCTGTTCACGTACCTTTAAGTGAAGAAGCTAAAACTGAAGCTAGAATTCTTATGCTTGGTTCTAATAATATTCTTTCTCCTAAAAATGGTGATCCTATTGTTACTCCTTCACAGGATATGATTCTTGGTAACTATTATATTACTATGGAAAAAGCTGGTGTAGAAGGAGAAGGTAGAGCGTTTAAGAATACTAATGAAGCTTTAATGGCTTATCAAAGAAGAGAGATTACTCTTCAAACAAGAATTGTTGTTCCTGTTAATTCGTTTAAACATAAGGTATTCTTGGATGAAGATAAGAATAAGTATTTAGTTACTACTCCTGGTAAGATTATCTTTAATGAGATTTTACCTGATTCATTCCCTTACTTATGTGAGGCTACTAGTGAAAATATTGAAGGTATTACTCCTAGTAAATACTTTATTGATTATGGTGAAGATGTTAAGGCTAGAATTAGTGAGATGCCTTTATCTACTCCATTTAATAAGGGTGCACTTGAGAAAATTATTGCTCAAATGTTTAAGAGATATAAGACTACTGAAACTAGTATATTCCTAGATAAACTTAAAGATTTAGGATTTAAGTATTCTACTTTCTCTGGTATTACGATAGCGGTATCTGATGTTGTTACTAGTAAGAATAAGGATGCTATTATTGAGAAATCTAATGAAGAAATTAAGAAAGTTAATAAGCAATTCCAAAGAGGACTTATTACTGATAGAGAAAGATTAGAACTTGTTATTGATATTTGGACTAAAGCTAAAGAAGAAATTCAAGATGAATTACAAGGATATGCTAAGAGTCATGTTGATAACCCAATATTTATAATGATGAATTCTAAAGCCAGAGGATCTATCTCTAACTTCGTACAGCTTGCTGGTATGAGAGGATTAATGGCTAAACCTAATGGTGAAACTATTGAGATTCCAATTTTATCTTCATTTAGTGATGGTTTATCAGTATCTGAATTCTTCCTATCTACACATAGTGCTAGAAAGGGTAGTGCTGATACAGCATTAAAGACTGCTGATTCTGGTTATATGACAAGAAGACTTGTTGATGTAGCACAAGATATTATTGTTAAAGAAGAAGATTGTGGTACTATTCAAGGTGTTGTTGTTAGTGCATTTATGGATGATAAAGATGGTATTATTGAGCCATTATATGATAGAATTGTTGGTAGATATACTAATAAGAAAGTTATTAATCCTGAAACTAAAGAAGTTATTATTGATAAAAATGAATTTATTACTGAGGCTATAGCAGATAAGATTATTAAGGCTGGTATAACTGAAGTTGAAATTAGAAATGTTTTAACTTGTAAGACTGATCATGGTGTATGTCAACATTGTTATGGTAGAAATCTTGCTACTGGTAACTTAGTTGAAATTGGTGAAGCTGTTGGTATTATGGGTGCTCAATCTATTGGTGAGCCTGGTACTCAGCTTACCATGAGAACATTCCATACTGGTGGTGTTGCTGGTGCGGATATTACGCAAGGTCTTCCTAGAGTTGAAGAGTTATTTGAAGCTCGTAATCCTAAAGGTAAAGCCACTATTAGTGAAATATCTGGTACTGTATCTAAGATTGAAGATGCTGGTGGTAAGTTTAAGGTATATGTTAAGAATGATACTGAGACTAGAGAACATGTTACTTTATATGGTGCTAAACTTAGAGTAGAAAAAGGTGATAAGATTGAAGCTGGAGATAGAATTACTGAAGGTAGTGTTTCTCCTAAAGAGTTACTTGCAGTAACTGATCCTAACACTGTTCAACAATATATTCTAAAAGAAGTACAAAAGGTATATAGATCTCAAGGTGTTGATATTAGTGATAAACATGTTGAAATTATAGCTAAGAGAATGATTTCTAAAGTTAGAATTATGGATGCTGGAGATACTTTATTAGTTCCTAGTACTACTGTTTCTTTACAAGAATTTACTAAGGGTAATAAAGATGTTATTATTCAAGGTAAGAAACCTGCTATTGGACAACCAATACTTCTTGGTATTACTAAGGCAGCACTTGAGACTGATTCATTCTTATCAGCAGCTTCATTCCAAGAGACTACTAGAATCTTAACTGAGGCTTCTGTTAAGGGTAAAGTTGATAAACTTCAAGGATTAAAAGAGAATGTTATTATTGGTAAGTTAATCCCTGCTGGTACTGGAGCTAAAGAGTATATGGATGTTGGTTATTCTTTAGAGAAGGAATTCTTTGATGAAGATGCTTCTGAGGTACTTGAAGAAGAGTTTTTAGATTAATTATATTAAAGTCATAACCATTGGTTATGGCTTTTGTTTTTTAAGCTATCAAAGTCTTCAAAATGAACTATGGAGCTTATATGAAATTGTCTCTGTAGTTTTTCTTTGGTTTATAATATGCTTTTTTGATTTTCGATATAATTTTAATACTTTCATATATTAGGGCTTTTATCCTGTAAATATTCGTGTATATGATTGTTTTAATATAGTACTGGTAAATTCAATTAACGAAAATGATTATCGTCGTTATTTGGCATATTTAGGAGGTATAATATTAAGTCTTGAGTTACTTTATAAATATATATTAGTTTGTTTTGCATTTTTGATTATAAATAATTAATTTAATATTTAATTTTATTTAATATATAATAGTAATGTTATTACTATTTAAATGTAGTATTTGACACATTTAGGGATTGTATTTAACTTTATAATTAAAAAAAGTGAAAAAAATTAAAAAAAAGACTTTACAACTCGATATTTAAGTGGTATTATATTATCTGTCGATGCGGAAGAGTATCGAAGTTGTATCTTTGAAAGAAATTTGGAAACATTTTAATGGTCAAGGCATAGTATAATATGTGTATGTTAGACTTGTTAAATTGTTTTTTATTTTATACTTTTGTAGTTTTGCTTAAATTAAGTAAAAAAAGAAAAAAAATAAAAAAAACAGTTGACATTGTCGAATATATTTGATATATTATTAATGCACTTGTGAAAAAGATGCAAAAGAGA
>OGWU01001505.1_pt1 | contig 13280 bp, 13 predicted proteins | sample 1576071 | NCBI WGS metagenome assembly OGWU01 (sample SAMEA3541582, study PRJEB24748) | human gut metagenome | biome: human gut; feature: human-associated habitat; material: faeces | place: China | collected 2012
ACGCAACAGCACCGCATCCTTACCCACCACAGCCTTTTTTACTTCGTCCATTACTTTGCCGATGCCCGCCATATCCGCACTTCCCCGCTCCCGATTTTCTACATTTTATCATAAAACGACAGCCCCCGCCACCGCAGGGGCCATTGCTACCTGTCCAAACATGTAAAAGTTTTCGCACCGCAGCGCGCAAAGGCCAAATATTGCAGGATGGTAAAGGCTGTATATCCGCTGTGCAGCAATATTTGAAAAATAACCGCAGGCTATTTTTCAGGCCATGCGGGCCGTCCCCGGCCCGCGGCCATCGGGATAAGCTTTTTTATTGCGGGGCAATAAAAAATGGCCTGCGGCCGCTCCGGCCCATATGGCCGTCAGGACGGGGCTTTTATTGCGCAGTCATAACCACCAGCTAAGCTGGTGGCTTGAGTAGGCTCTATAAAAGCCTATTACCGACAAGCGTCTTAAGACGCACTGAAATTTATTTCGCTTGCATAACTTGCCCCACAGCCCGTAAATGGGCGATTGCTGTTCTAACGGAAGCTTTCTATTATTGAAAGCTTTCTGTTAGCAGCTCGCTTCGCTCGATGCTTGAAGCTAAAGCTTTTTACGGGACACCTCCACCGGCAGAGCCGGTGGTTTCCGAAGCAAATAAGAAAAACCCTCTGAAATCAACCGATTTCAGAGGGTTTTGGTCCGAGTGGGGCGACTCGAACGCCCGGTCTCTTGATCCCAAACCTATGTCTGAACCTTCAGGCAGAACTGTGTCGCACTCTTTGGCACTTTCCGGCACTCCTGCGGTTCCTCTTTGGAACTCTATTGGACTGTTTATTTCAGCCACCGCTTTCGGCTTTTGGGATTTGTGTGGGATTGAATTCTGTATATTAAAAGTGCTTCCGACCGGGTTTACATCCAACAGCGGGTGCTTTTGCCGCAGAGAGCAGCTCAGAAACTGCGCCGCATAAACAAAGAAATAAGCGCGATGACAAAGAAACAGCAGGCTGACTTGGATGATAGCCAGCCTGCTGAGCGAAGATGCTTATTCGATGTTTTGTCTTTCAGCAGCAATGCGTGTTCTTTTGCCAGAGAATGCAATGCCGATTTTTATAATTGACGTAACATTCATTGCCTGCAAATCAACGCTGTATGCACGGTCATTAATCTGTTGCAAGGCAACATTAGCAAGGTCTTCAAGCTGTGTTTCAGAGCGGTCTTTCCCGGCCTTTAATTCAATCAGAATACCAGGCAGCCGCTTATTCAAAGGAAGCATCTGAATATCAAATCGTCCATCACCAGCTTCGCGATTGGAGGTAATGCGATAGCTGTTGTCCATCACAGCGCACATACCCAATATCAGACCATGGTAAAATGTTTCGTCGGCAGCATCGTGGAAACTAATTGTTTGGAGCAGAAACTTCTCCAAAGTTTTTTGCAGTGAGTCGCTATCTACCTTGTAGATAGCTTCCTGAATAGCAATAGCAACGGAACGAGGAATAATATTCTCAAGCTGAGAGAGGATCTCCTTGCTGTAGACGAAAGAAATCTCTTTGTTGGGCAGAGCCACTTCGCACATATAATCCTCGCCGTAAGACTGGTCGCAGCTCACAGCCTTCAAATAACCTGCCACCAGCAGGAAGCTGTAAACAGAGGACGGATCATTCTGGATCTGCGGATAAATGACGCCAGTGTCGATGTGCGTAACGAAGGATTCGCCCTTCATCAACAGTTCCAGACGCTCCATAATATCCGGCGTTGCAGAAGCCAGCACCTCGCGGATGATGTCATTGCTTCCGGTAGACTGCCAGAACGCTTTGGGACGACAGTTATTATTGAAGTATCCAATGACAGACCAGGGATTAAAAATCTCGGTATTGCCGAAAAGGTAACCATCATACCAGTCGCAGAGCTCCTGATATTTATCAGAAGCATGATAGTAGTCCGCCATCTCATGTACTTCGCTTGAAGTGAAGCCGAAATATTCACTGTAGCGCTCGTCTAAAATTGAGTTGATTTTCAGGTTGTTCAGGCCGCTGAAGATACTTTCCTTGGCAACACGCAGGATGCCAGTCAGGAAACCATAGCTCAGATGCGGATTGTCCTTCAGACCGCCGGAGAACAGGTTTCGCATGAATCCGATGATCGTGTCGTAGAAGCCGCTCACATGGCCCTGCTGAATGGGAGTATCATATTCGTCAATGATGACGATAGGTGCGACATTGTGGTGCTTATGGAGGAGCAGCGTCAGTGTCCGCAGGGACATTTGATATTCCACTTCGTCAGCGGCTTCTGTTGCGAGAAGGGAATATTCCTCTTTTTCGTAATTACTGAGCGCAGAACTGGAGGCCAATTCATCGTGGCGGCGGAATTCCTGCGCGATCAGCTTTTGGAGCGTCTGATAGGTTTCTTCCCAAGAGGTGTATTTAACATCCTTGAAGGACAGGAAGATCACAGGGTACTTTCTATGGTGGGCAAGATAGGATTCTCCGCAGGACCAGATTTTCTTATCTCTGAAGTAAACGGAAGTGTCCTCGGTCGTCTTTTCGAAGAAAGTGCGGAGCATATCCATGTTCAACGTTTTGCCAAAGCGTCTGGGGCGGGTAAATAGGGATACTTTGGGGCGCTCGTCCAGAAACTCTTTGATCATTAAGGTCTTGTCCACATAGTAGTAGTTTTTGCAGGCGTCCCGGTAATCAGATACGCCAATGGGCAACGGCTTGCGCGCAGATGATGCTGCGGGCTTTACCTCACTCCGATGACCACGCTTATCCACCGGCTTCTGCGTGCTGTCCGGGATAAACCACCGTCTGCCCTCCTTATACGCGCCGGAAATGCGTCCGGCTTTGCAAAGCGCATTGACCCGCCGTTCGGTAATCCCCCAAGCGGCAGCCGCTTCTTTGATCGTCATATTGGAACACCTCCATTGCAGTTCGTCAAGAATATTATAACCGCTGCTCCGAATAAAATCAACTATATTATTCCGAATAATGCCGGCGTTATTCGGAACAGTTATTTTCCTGAAGATATGCCGTTCTTTTCAGTAGCTATTTCCTGCTTTCTGTGATATTGTTCGTTTGCCAAAAGGAGGCGACGATATGCAGAAAGAAAATACCATGACAGTCGGGCAGTGGTGCGGCCAGTGGTTCATCGCCAACCGCCCCAAGTGGAACGGCAACACCGAGGGCGGGTACCGCAATCTGATTTACGGCCACATCCTACCCAACATCGGAAACGTAGCACTCTCCGACCTGACAGAGCAGACGGTCACGGGTTTCTACGATGTCCTGCAGAGCCGGGGACTCAGTGCCAGAAGTGTGTGGTGCGTCCACCTGCTTCTGCGGCGGTGCATGGACGAAGCAGCACGGGAACAGTTTATTCCATACAACCCAGTGCGGCTCTGCCAGGAATCAAAGGCGGAGGGATACAAAGCAGCCCCTCTGCGCCTGGGACAACTCCAGCGTTACCTGAACGCAACGGAACAGCTCGGCGTGCTCCCTCTCATCTACACAGGACTATCAAGCGGCCTGCGGCAATGTGAACTGATCACCTTGTCGTGGGCCGATTTTTATGTCCGCTACAGGTACATCCTCAAGGGTCAGCGGTTGCTGACGCTTAACGCCAAAGCAGAACGCCTTCTGAAGCAGATACCGGAAACTGACTCGCCCTATGTGTTCCGCAATCCCAAAACCGGAGCGGAGTATAAACTCCACGAGTTCTACTATCTGCACAAGAAAATCCTGAAACAGGCCAGGCTCCCATGGGTAGCTTTCCGTGACCTGCAGCGTCAGTGTATGGAGGTGGGAATATGACACTTCAGGAATACATCAGCTTCTGGCAGGAAACCTATGACAAGCATCAGAGCAGGCCGACTACCTATGCGGCACACAACTATGTATTCAAGAACCATATTCTCCACAGCTTGGGAGATATACCGCTCTCTGAATTGACATCGGAGATGGTCGGAGAATTTCTGGAGGAACGGCGGTGCTTCGGCAATCATCGACCCAGCAGCTCTGGCTTGGGGGAAGAAACCATGCGACACATCCACCGCCTGCTTCAGCAATGCCTGGACCAAGCCATGCGGGATGGCCTGATTGGCGATAATCCCGCCAGAGTGTTCCACTACTCCAAGCCAAAGAAGGTCAATGCCGATGTGCTGACGCCGCTGGAGATGGAGGATTATCTGGACGCGGCAGAACGGCTGGGGTACCTCCCGATGTTCATGCTGGCGCTGACGATAGGCCTACGCCAAGGCGAGCTAATCGCCCTGAAATGGAGCGACCTCAATGTAAAAGATAGGACGCTGACCATATCGGAGCAGCGCTCTGTAGAACGGCGGGAACTGATCGAATATGGCTCGGAAACGAGAAAAATAACCTTGGCATCGGAGATGGTCGACCTCCTGATCATGGAACACGCTAAGCATCCAAACAGCCCGCTGATGTTCATGCATCCGGCCACGCAGAGGCCCTACTCGCCACAGATGGTGCGCCGGATGCATAACGAGATCATCAAGGAAGCGGGGCTTGACCACATCCGATTCACAGATCTTCGGCACACCTGTGCCGTCCTATCTCTGCGGAACGGTATGGAAACCAAGGAACTGGCGCGGATGCTTGGACACTACCGCCCCACGATCACCCGGCAGAACTATGAACCCTATCTGCAGCACAAGGCAAAAAAGGAGGCGGATATTCCAAAGGAAGCTACTCAGCGTGAGCTTCAGCAGGCGGCAAATGCTCTGGATAATCTTCTGAAGTTCTGATAGCTATTCCGCAAAAGGTGAGTTGTCCACAGAACTCAATCATTTTACATCCAAAGAGGAGGAACCAAAATGAAAAATAGAATCATCATTGCCGCTGCAATCACCGTCTGTCTCGCCCTGTGTGCCGCCGTGTGGCCACAGACCGAAAAGGTCGAGAAACCACCCACGCCGAGCGAAACGGCCAACGTGACCACTCCACGGCCGACACTTCCGGAGCCGGAAGAACTAATATTGCCAGCAATCACAGAAAAGCAAGAGTCGGGAATGCCGGAAGCTGAATCAGCCCCGGAAGTGGCCGCCAAGGAGTTGCCCATCCCTGCACCGGAAATAGAAAAGCAATTCGAAGCGGAACAAAAAACTGCACCTCCTATGCAGACAGAACCCGCTCCGGTACATCCTACGCAGTCTGAATCGGCACCGGAGCCAATAGCTAACGATAACGAACTGGCGGATATGGTCTATGTCCCCGGCTTCGGCTGGATACGAAGTGAAGGCCCCAACCATGTCGAGTACGCCGAGGATATGTACGAGAACGGCAATAAAATCGGCATCATGGGCTGACCTCAAAAATTGCGCCGCATAAACAATGAAATAACCGCAGGAGAGCAAAAAAGCATTCCTGCGGTTATCCTTTGCCAGTTTATAATTCAAAATCTCTCGTCTGGAAAGGACATCACGAATCTGAAAATTGGATTTTCAATAGACAAACTGAAGCTGCTGTGTTAGAATTAACCTGTATTAGTGTATACTCTGACACGAGGTGTTACGATGACGATTTGTTATAATAAGCTGTGGAAACTCCTGATTGATAAAAACATGAAAAAGAAGGATCTGCGTCTGGCTACCGGTATGTCTACGACCGCCCTTGCCAAGCTGGGCAAGAACCAACATGTCAGTACGGAAATCTTAACGAAGATTTGCGAAGTTCTGGACTGTGATTTCTGCGATATCATCGAGCTCGTAAAGGAGGAAAATCATGATTGACTTTTCCAAAATCGAGCAATATCGGGAGAACAACCGCATTGAGGCGAAGAAAGCCCTTGGCGGTCTGCCCAAAAGCATTTGGGAAACCTACTCTGCCTTCGCCAATACCCACGGCGGTATTATCCTGCTGGGCGTGGAAGAATGGGCGGATAAATCCCTGCACACGGTAGATCTGCCCGACCCTGACAGACTCATTAAGGAGTTCTGGGATATCGTCAATAACCCCAATAAGACCAGCGTGAATGTCCTGTCCTCCAAGGATGTATTTGTCCAGGAGGTGGATGGCGACCACATTGTGGTCATCAATGTCCCCCGTGCAGAGCGCTCTTATAAGCCGATTTATGTGGATGGGAATCCACTCTGCACCTACCGCCGCAACGGTGAGGGTGACTACCGCTGCACCAAGGAAGAATATCAGGCCATGGTGCGGGATGCTTCCGTGAAAACCCAGGATATGCTCATCCTGAATGAAATGGACATGACGGTGTTCAACAAAGAAAGCATCCGCAGTTATCGCCAGAGAATGCGCCTCTCCCGCCCCGGCCATGTGTGGGAAGCCTTGGAGGATGAAGATTTCCTCCTGAAGCTTGGTGCTGTCGGTATCGGCTCTGATGGGAAAAAGCATCCCACCTCCGCAGGACTTCTCATGTTCGGCAACGAATACGACATCGTGCGGGAATTTAATGCCTACTTCCTGGACTATCAGGAACAGTATGACGCTGATACCCGTTGGACTGACCGTATCATATCCTCATCCGGCGACTGGAGCGGAAATGTATACGACTTCTATTTCCGAGTCTACAACAAGCTGATCCAGGATATCAAGGTGCCCTTCAAGATGGACGGTGGTACTCGTATAGATGATACCCCAGTGCATCAGGCGCTGCGTGAAGCGCTGGCCAACTGTTTGGTGAATGCCGATTACTACGGCAGACAGGGGTTGGTCATCGTCAAAAAGCGTAATAGCATTACGATGTCTAATCCGGGCAGCTTCCGCATCGAAATTAATGCCGCAAAGAGCGGCGGTGTTTCTGATCCGCGTAATGGAGCGATGCTGAAGATGTTCAACCTGATTGATATTGGTGAGCGTGCTGGTAGCGGCATTCCGAATATCTTCCGCGTCTGGCGTGAGCAAAATTGGACAACTCCGGAGATTACAGAGCAACTCGAGCCGGAGCGGACAACATTAACGCTCTTATTCTCCAAGAGTGACGATAAAAAAGCGGCGATAAAGAGTGACGATAAAAAAGCAACGATAAAATCTGCCCGGCAGAAAGAAGAAATCGTTGCATACCTTACTGATCATATTTCGGCCAGAAGTGCCGATATTGCAGAGCTCCTTGGAGTCAAAAGTACACGAGCCAAGAAACTCCTCTCTGAACTGACTGCGGAGGAAATTGTCGTAGCCGAAGGCGGAAATCGAAACAGAACTTATAAGCTGAAATCTTAATAGTCCAGAATAACGGGTAGAAACTTTAGTAAGATACTATTCAGGATCTGATCATTGGTGCCTTATTACAGCGAGAAAGGAAACGAAGAAATATGGACAATCAGGTGCATAATCAAATAGTTAGTTTTATATGGGGCATCGCAGACGATTGCCTGCGTGATGTTTATGTGCGCGGCAAGTACCGTGATGTGATCCTGCCGATGACGGTCATCCGACGTTTGGATGCTCTTTTGGAGGACAGCAAGGAGGCCGTTCTAAATATGAAGAAAATGCTGGATGAAGCCCATATAGACAATCAGTGGCCTGCGCTGTGCAACGTGGCGGGACAGGCTTTTTGCAATGCATCGCCGTTCCGTCTGCGTGACCTTACCAGCCGTGCGAAGAAGCAGACATTGAAAACGGACTTTGAAGCATATCTTGACGGCTTTTCTCCGAATGTGCAGGAGATTCTGGAGAAGTTCAAGTTCCGCAATCAGATCGACACCATGATTGAGGCGGACATTCTCGGCGCAGTCATTGAAAAATTTATATCTTCTGACATTAACCTCAGTCCGAACCCGGTGTATAAAGACGAAGAAAAGACCATCCTCAAGCATCCGGGTCTGGACAACCACGGTATGGGTACGGTTTTCGAAGAACTGATCCGTAAGTTCAACGAGGAAAACAACGAGGAAGCCGGCGAACACTGGACGCCCCGCGATGTTGTTGAATTGATGGCAGACCTTATCTTTATGCCGATTGCCGATCAGATCAAGGATGCCACTTACTCCTGCTATGACGGAGCTTGCGGAACAGGTGGTATGCTCACCGTTGCACAGGATCGGCTTACAACACTGGCTGCACGGCGCGGCAAGAATGTTTCCATCCACCTTTTCGGGCAGGAAATCAACCCGGAAACCTATGCCATCTGCAAAGCGGATATGCTGCTCAAGGGCGACGGCGACCAGGCAGAACATATCAGTTACGGCTCAACGCTGTCTTTGGACGGCAATGCTACACGGCAGTTTGACTTTATGCTTTCGAATCCGCCTTACGGAAAGAGTTGGAAAACCGATGCCGAGAAGATGGGTGGCAAAAAAGAAATCCTCGACAGCCGTTTCAACGCTTATCTGGACGGCGGTGAGCAGCTTACAATGATCCCGCGCACGAGCGACGGTCAGCTTCTCTTCCTGCTGAACAATGTAGCGAAGATGAAGAAAGATACGCCCCTCGGCAGCCGCATTGCAGAGGTACATAACGGTTCGTCCATCTTCACGGGCGATGCGGGAAGCGGCGAGAGTAATGCCCGACGTTATATGATCGAGAACGATCTGGTGGAAGCCATTATCGCCGTGCCGGAGAATATGTTTTACAACACGGGCATCGGCACCTTCATTTGGGTGCTTTCCAATAAGAAAGAAGAACGCCGCAAGGGGAAAATTCAGCTCATCGACGCAACGACGATGAAATCTGCGCTGCGTAAGAACATGGGCAAGAAAAACTGCGAATTTACCGAAGAAATCCGCAAGGAGATCGTTCGCATGTTCCTTGCAATGGAGGAAAGCGAAGTCAGCATAATTTTGAACAACGAGGACTTCGGTTATTGGAATGTGACGGTGGAGCGGCCGCTGCGTTTGCGCGTGTATCCTGACAGAGCAATTCCGGCGGATACATTCAAGAAGTCGGATGAATACGACAGCGTGATCGTAGCTATTGAAAAAGCTGCGAAAACCGCACCGTTGGATGATTGGACCGCCTTTGCCAAGGCTACCAAGTTGAAAGCCGCCGCGTTGAAAAAGATACGCCCCTTTATCACCGAGAAAGACCCGGCTGCACAGCCGATTGAGGGCGAGCCGGATGCTGACCTGCGCGACACGGAGAATATTCCGTTCACCTATGCGGGCGGCATTGATACCTTTATGAAAAACGAGGTGCTGACCTATGCGCCGGATGCATGGGTAGATGAGAAGAAAACCCAGGTTGGCTATGAAATCAGCTTTACAAAGTATTTCTACAAGCCCGTGGAGCTGCGAGACATGAGTGATATTTTGAGTAGTTTGTCTACCCTTGAACAGGAAGCCGACGGATTGTTGGCGGGTATCATGGAGGGCGTGCAATGAGTGGATATGAGAATTACACACTGTCTCCCGTGCCGTGGATCAAGCAGATGCCGGAACATTGGGGACTGGTGCGTGGAAAAAATCTGTATCAGAAGATGCAACGCCCAACCAGTGATACAGATGAAGTCGTTACCTGTTTTCGTGACGGCACTGTAACATTAAGAAAAAACCGTAGAACAACAGGCTTCACAGAATCATTGAAAGAAATCGGCTATCAAGGAATAAGAAAAGGCGATCTTGTTATTCATGTGATGGATGCCTTTGCTGGTTCGATAGGTGTTTCTGATTCTGATGGAAAAGGTACTCCTGTTTATAGTGTCTGCCAAGCGAAAGGCAATAGTAATAATCAATATTATGCCTTGCTGCTTCGAGAAATGGCACGTTCAGGGTATATCCAGTCGCTGTATCGAGGTATAAGAGAGAGGTCATCAGATTTTCGCTTTGAAGTATTTGCGGCTCAATTTTACCCTGTTCCGCCCCGTGAAGAGCAGGATCAGATTGTGCGCTTTCTGGACTGGAAGGTTTCGAGCATCAATAAGCTGATCAATATCAAGAAAAAGGAAATCAAAGCGATTGATGCGCTGAAGCGTTCAACGGTAAGCCATGCGATCACTCGCGGGCTGACAGCAGATGCGCCCATGAAGTATAGTGGCGTTAAGTGGTTGGGAGATATTCCACAAAGATGGTACACAGTTCCGCTATATGCAATTGCACAGGTTAAGTCTATTAACAATTGCATAGATTTGCCACTAATGTCAGTCTATCTTGATGCTGGCGTGGTTCCATTTGTTGAAAGAGAGGAGAAACGAACTAACGCAACAAGCAAGGACTTGACCAACTATCAGCGTGTTGATCCCGGAGATTTCGTTCTGAATAATCAGCAAGCGTGGCGTGGTTCGGTAGGCGTTTCGTTTCATTCTGGGATTGTTAGTCCAGCATATATTGTGCTTTCATTGAACAATACCCTTGATAGTCATTATGCAAACTACTTATTTCGGTCTCGTTGCATGGTTGACCAATATTTGGTAATCTCGCGTGGGGTTGGCTCTATACAAAGAAACCTCTACTGGTCTGCGCTAAAACGTGTTGTTGTACCAATTCCTTCAAAAAAAGAACAAATGGAAATTGTCGAGTATTTAGATGGTTTAAACAATAAGTTTGATGCTACGATAAAAAAACTGACAGAAGAAGTTGCTGTGCTGGAAGAATATAAGAACAAGATTATTGCTGATATCGTCACTGGCAAAATCGATGTCCGTGGTATCGAGATTCCCGAGTACGAATTTGTGGATGAAGATAACGATAATGTAGATGAAAATTTGGAACAAGGTGCGGACGAGCCTCCTGAGGAGGAATAAGTATGATAGAGATAAAAGAATGGACTTGGAAGGCCATTCCCAAAAAAGAGATGACTGCAAAAACAATAACCTGTCCATACTGCGGCGTGCGGGTACAGGCGGGTTCTACCACCAGAATTGTCGATACAGCTACCGGTGCCATTAAATATCAAATTCACAAATGCCCGGAGTGCTTCATGCCGGTCATCATTGGTCTTGACGGAAAAATCATACCGCAGTCACAGCTGCTGCCCTATGAAGATGTACGCTTTCTACCGCCCAATGTAGAAAAGCTGTATAACGAATGCAGAAAGTGCTTTCTAAATGAGTGTTATCACTCGGTTATAATGGTTTCACGAACATTGTTAATGTATATTGCGGTTGACAAGGGCGCTGATGTGGGAAAACGCTTCGTCGAATACATAGATTTTTTGGAAGTGAATGGCTATATCGGTAGCCAAAACAAAGCATGGGTCGATAAAATAAGAAAGATAGGAAACAAGTATACGCACGAAATGGGAATGGCAACCCAAGAAGATGCCGATAAGGTTATTGTATTTATAAAACAGCTATTGGGCAACTTATATGAGATGCCTCATTTAGCAGAAGAGGAGGAAGCGTAATGCCGACCAATACCAAGGAAAGCGGATTCGAAGCTCTCATTGTAAACTGGCTTGTTGAGCACAACGGATATGAAGAAGGCTCCAACACCGACTACAACAAAGAATACGCCATTGATGAGACTCGGCTTTTTCGGTTCCTGCAGGATACGCAACCGGAGCAATTAGAGAAGCTGGGCATCCGGAAAAGTCATCAAAAATACGCACAGTTTCTCAACCGTTTACAGGGCGAGATTTCTAAGCGCGGCATAGTTGACGTGCTGCGAAACGGCATCAAAGTATACCCCGCCGACCTGATCATGTTTTACCTGACCCCTTCTGAGGGCAACGCAAAAGCTAAAGAGCTGTTCCAAAAGAATATTTTCAGCGTCACCCGACAGCTCCGCTATTCACAGGATGCAGCCAAATTGGCACTGGATCTGTGCGTATTTATCAATGGCCTCCCGGTTATTACATTTGAACTAAAGAATCAGATCACAAAGCAAAATGTTGATGATGCCGTTCAGCAGTACAAGGATGACCGTGATTCCAGAGAGATGCTATTCCAGTTCAAACGCTGCATGGTGCATTTTGCCGTAGACGATGCCCGTGTCAAGTTCTGCACGAAACTTGCCGGACAAGACAGCTGGTTTCTGCCCTTTGACAAGGGATATAATGATGGAGCAGGTAACCCGCCGAATCCAGACGGCCTTATGACCGATTATCTTTGGAAGGATATCCTCACCAAGGAAAAACTGACGCTGATTATAGAAAACTACGCGCAGGTCGTCGTCGAGGTGGACGAGGACACCAAAAAGAAAAAGGAAAAGCAGATTTTCCCCCGCTACCATCAGCTCGATGTTGTAACGAAGCTGCTTGCCGATGTGAAAACAAACGGTGTCGGAAAAAAGTACCTTATTCAGCACAGCGCAGGCAGCGGTAAATCCAACTCTATCGCATGGCTTGCTCACCAGCTTATCGGGCTCTCTGCCAGGTCGTAGGTCTCCCGCATTTGGGTGAGGGCCGCGTAGTACCCATCGGCCACCGGCCGGTTGAGGGTGACGGCCACTTTGTCCGCTGCGGTGGCATCGATGGTGACAAACACGTCCACCTTTCCCCGCCCCACCTGGCTTTGCACCTGGGCTTTGATGGCTTCCTCAGCAAAGACGTAGAGGCGGGGGATCTTCACCGCACAGTCCAGGTAGCGGTTGTTCACTGCGCGGACTTCCACGGTGATGGTTCGGTCGTGGAGGACTGCCTCCCCCCGGCCATAACCGGTCATGCTTCGTATCAAGGCAAACACCTCATTCCTGTTGGGTTTGGCGCCTCAGCCGTTGCAGGAGTTGCACAGGCAGTTGAGGCAGCACAGGGTGGTGCAGAGGTTGGCGATGTCATCCCCTCCGCCGTAAGCCCCTCGCTGGGCCTGCATCCCCATGGCGTTCATCGCCTGGCGGTACTCCATGTTGCTGGGGTCCATATTACAGGCCGTCCAGAAGTTCTGGCGGGCATCGTCCATCCACCCTTTCCGGTAGGCGATGCTGCCCATGAGGTAGTACCACTCGGCGTTGTTGGCAGGGGTACTGCGGAGGATTCGCTCCGCCTCTGCCAAGTTGTTCTGGGCAATGAGCTGGCGCACCTGGATGAGGGTGGGGTTCTGGTAGCGGCTCCCCCCTTGGGAGGTGGTCCGCCCCCCGCCATAGCCTCCGGCGGATTGGGACTGGTACCCACCCTGGGTGCGGCTTTTCACGATGGCGTCATAGGCCTCGTTGACCTCTTTCATCTTGGCCTCGGCCAGGTCAGCCAGGGGGTTGTTGGCATAGTTGTCCGGGTGGTATTTCTTCACCAGTTCCCGGTAGGCTCGCTTGACCTCGTCGTCGCTGGCAGAAGGGCTCACGCCCAACACGGCATAGGGATCGTTCATAGTTTACTGTTCTCCTTATCATAGGGGCCTGCGGGAAGGGCAGGCCCTGGGTTGTGGTGAAAGGGGCGCTTTCGCTGCTTCCACTGGCCGGTGAAGACGGCCTCCTCCACCGCCGGCAGGCCGGTGGAGAGGAT
>OGWU01001506.1_pt1 | contig 13258 bp, 6 predicted proteins | sample 1576071 | NCBI WGS metagenome assembly OGWU01 (sample SAMEA3541582, study PRJEB24748) | human gut metagenome | biome: human gut; feature: human-associated habitat; material: faeces | place: China | collected 2012
GATTTTCTTCTATCCATACCTTCCACCCTCAGTCTGTTTATGCAGTCTATAAGTACGATGGCATTGTTTACTATTATACCCATCAGCATGATTATTCCTACCATGGCAACGACGCTTAGTACATTTCCCGTAATCAATAGCCCTGCCATGGCGCCAGTAATAGCCAAAGGTATCGTAAACATCACGATAAACGGTGAAAGCAGTGACTGGAATTGGGCTACCATAACCAGATAAATCAAGAATATACCTAAAAGGAACATCTTTACAAGCTGACCCATGGCATCCATAATCTGCTCGTTTTCTCCTTCTATTACCACATTTACGCTTTCAGGAAGCTCAAGCTTTTCAACAGCAGCCTCAGCCTTATCTGTAGTTAAGGTAATATTATATCCCTCATCGACAGATGCCGTTACAGTCTGTGCCCTTTTCTGATCTGTCCTAGTTATAGTATCAAGGGTCTTATCCTTTTGCACATTGGCGATGTCTTTTAATCTCACCGCCTCACCACTTCCCGCTGAAGCACCGGTAGCACTTGAAGTTCCGGCAGATATCTCCATATTCATAAGCTGATTTTGACTCATCTTATCATCAGCTGCATCAGAGCTTACTATAACACTTCTTTCACTACCTTCGTATTCAATACCTGTAGCTTCGCTTTCCCCAGAAAGCTTTGAGCTTATCTGAGTATAAACCTGTGCAACGGTAAGGCCGTGTTTCATAGCCTTTTCTCTATCGATGATAACCTTTATCTCTGAGGATGAATTTTCGTTAACATCAGATACCTCGCTTACGCCTTCAATATCCCCGAGTGCATTCTGCACTTTAATGGCAGCACTTCTAAGATCGTTCAAATCGTCGCCTTCTAGTCTGATGCTGATTCCGCCTCCTCCCATCATAGCGGACATATCTGCAGTCGATGAAACTAAAACCTCAGCTCCATTTTCTTCTCCAATCTTTGACAAAACATCGGCAACCTTATCGCCGTTTTTAATTGTATCCTCATCTAAAAGAACATAGAAGGTTGCGTTTTTCATATCTCCCGAAGATGTTCCTCCAAGTCCCATTAATGACGCCGTATTAGATGAAAGTGTAGCTCCCACCGTAGATACTCCGTCGATTTCCGAAACCTTTTCCGACATTTCATCATATGTTCTGACGCAATCATCATCGGAAGCCTCTTCTGGCATCTGTACAGTTGCAGAAACCTGAGGCGTTGACATATCCGGTATAAACTCAAAGCCCTTTGAAAGGGTCAGTCCGGTGGTTGCTACAAGTAATACCACAACTGCCACTAGTACAATAGCCTTATGATTTAAAGCCTTTTCAGCCAAGTTTCTATACTTATCTACAGTTTTGCTTTCAGGCCCCATCACTGTGACTTTCTTTATATTTCCGAGAATTGTACTTCCCATTGTCGGTACCAAGGTCAAAGCGACAATGAGACTGGCCACAAGGGAATATGTCACCGTCAGTGCCATGTCGACAAATACCGTTTTAGTAATTCCGTCAACGAAAACTATCGGCAAGAACACACATACAGTTGTAAGGGTTGAGGCGGTGATTGCTCCTGCCACCTGTGCTGCTCCCGACACAGCAGCTTTAACTTTACTGTAGCCTAAACTTCTGAGTCTATATATGTTTTCAATAACCACAATAGAGTTATCCACCAACATACCTGTACCCACGGCAAGTCCTGCCAGAGAGATTATGTTAAGTGTAACCCCCGTAAAATACATGAGAACTATTGCAAAGGTTATACTAATAGGTATGCTTAGTGCTGTTATGATTGTCGGTTTAAAATCTCTCAAGAAGAAAAACAGTACAAGTATAGCAAATAGACCTCCCAGCACCAGACTTTCCAGTACCGAATCTATCGCTATGTTGATATAATCCCCCTGATCCGAAAGAACGGAAAACTCCAACCCGTCATATTCGCCAGAAAGCTCATCAAATCTGTCCTTTACATTTTCAGCCACTTCAGTTGTGCCGTAATCAGACTGCTTGCTGAACACCAGCATTATCCCGTCTTCGCCGTTGATCTTTGAGTAAGTCTTTTCCCCATCGGCCATATATGTCACGGCAGCCACATCAGCAAGTGTAATAGGCTCAACGCCATCTATACCCAAATCCAGAAGCACAGTATTTTTCAATTCATCTGGGGAATCAATCTTATCACCTACGGTGACAATAACATCCTGACCATCCTCAGATATATAACCTGCCGGCATTTCAAAATTTTGAGCCGTTATAAGGGATGATATTCCCTCCGGCGTTAGGTAACTGCTTATCTGAGATACTGATGCCTTTCCTGATGCCTCCTGAAGAGCTATCTGCGATAAAGACGACTGTAACTGCATGTTCGCCGAGTTTAGCAGCGCGCTGTTGCCTGCTATCTCAGCCATACCGTTGTTTAAGCTGTTTTCGGTTTTTTGTAGATTTTCGTTAAGACTGCTTTCCGCCTTAGTCACTTCATCCAGTGTATTAAGCTTATTTACATCAATACCCATCTGAGAAAGGAATTCCGAAAAGGGTGCAAGCTGCTCTGTTATACTATCCATAGCCTTCTTTGCAGCAGCTATAGCCTGAACATTAGCCTTATATACATTGTTTCCTTCACAGGCTGCATTTATTTCTTCTTCCGTTGCGCCCTCCGGTAGCTGTGATGCAATCTGAGTCTTTAATGTCTCATTGGCACTTTCGAGGCCTTCCTTTGTCATGGCGAGAGTTTTAAGAGATTTTATTACATCCTTAACACTCTGACTGTTTTCAGCCAGCATATCTTGGCTGCTCTTTATGGTGCCCTTGGCAGCTTCCAGCTGTGCAATGCTGTCATTTGCCGCCGCAATCTGATTGTTTACACTCTGCTTAGCATCTGCAAAGCTGTCACTGACAGCATCTTGAATCTTTTCGTTAATCTCGTCAATCTTCTTTTCATCAAGACTTACATATACCGAATTTTCCACAAGCCCCGCAGTGGTTACCGATGCGACTCCTTCTGTACCCTCCAGCTTTCTTAAAAGCTCTTCGGAAAGCAATGCCGATGTTTCTTCAGTACTGCTGCCCTTTACCGAAACAGCAGCAACCGTTGTAGGTATCATGGAAGGATTGAGCTTCATGATTACAGGAGTTTGCACAGTATCATCCCATCCGCTTTTGGAAAGGTCAATCTTATCACGAATATCCACCGAAACCGTATCCAGCTCCGCATCCTGTTCAAACTCAAGCAATATGATAGATGCATTATCCTGTGAAACAGAGGATATATTCTTTAGGTTTTCCAAAGAAGCCATCTGCTGCTCAAGTGGCTGAGTTACAGTCTTTTCCACTTCCTGGGACGAAGTTCCAGGATATGTTGTAAACACAGCAACATATGGCAAATCTATCTTCGGAAAAAGATCCGGTGTCATCCTAGTAAATGAAACCACACCGAAAACTATTATCATGATAACCGCCACCAGCACAGTAAACGGTTTTTTAACGCTTTGTTTTGTCAGCATATTACCTCCTATAATGAATAAAACGGCTGAAATCAGCCGTTTTAATGGTGGAGCATAGGGGATTCGAACCCCTGACCCCCACACTGCCAGTGTGGTGCGCTCCCAGCTGCGCTAATACCCCATATCGGGAACAGTATATCATATCGCTTTCGTTTTTTAAATAATTAAAAATCATTTGGATTCTTTTTCTGTTTGTTTAATTGTTTTAAAACTTCTTCAATATTATCATTTGTTATAGCGCCAGGATAATCTTGATTTAATTTTAGCAATCTTCTGCTGTTTTCAGCTTCATTTTCCTTGTTTTGCTCATATAAACTATCCAAATCTTCAGATTTAATTATGAACTCAATATCCTGTTTAACAGACTCAGAAATAATATCCCATCCATCATACAAATCGCAAACAGCTTTATTTATATTATCCCATGTGATGATATTACCATTTGCTGCTTCATTCTTTAAAATACCAATAATATCTGAAAGGTCATGTTTATATTCTCTACCAGCAACCAGTTTCATAGCAATTAAGTATTCGGCTGAAACAGTTCTAACTGTTAATATGTTTGAAAAGGTACGATAATATTTTGAATATCTAACAATTCTTGGTGTATATGATGTTGTATTCTTAAAATCTTCATTAAGCCATTTTCTCGGTAAATCGTATTTATTGCCAACATTATTGATAGCATCTTTTATTGCCGAAGAAGCTTGTAATAGTCCATCAATATCATAAGTCATATCTCTAAAATCATAATTTATGAGAATTGAAGCACCACCAATAAGAATAATCTCTGCAGGAGTATTTTTACCATTCAACTTACGATATTCTTTGCCTAATTCTTTTAAATACATATCTATATTTTCTTTTGTAAATCTATTATTAGACTGCATCTCTTACATTTCCCTCCACTATGTTATGCGACAAAAACTCAGGTATGCTATTTTCTTTATATTGCTCAAGAATAGTATTGTCGTTTCTAATTTGTGCTTTTAATAATACGCTTTCGGGATAAACAATTTCATCTAATTGATAGCATCGAATATTGTCATACTTGTTACATAATGGAATATTGTTAATGCGAGATAAATAATCTACCATAGCAAGTAAATATAAAGTTTCAGGATACCATTCTTTTTTATATAACTTAGTAATCTCGTCGTTTTCAAGAACTCTAATTAAAAATTCTATATCACCCAAATCTTTTACTGCATGACAAACATTACTTTTAAATACTGAAAATGATGTTCTATATTCACTTTCAGTTATAAAAGCGTCTCTAACGAGATCTTCCATACTACAATTTAGCACTTTAGATATTTTATATATTGTTTCTGCAGAGCATTTTTCAATTTTAGTTTTACCACAACATATATCTGCTATGGTGCTGTATGGAATACTACCATCTTTGGATAAACGATATTTTGTTATGTTGTGTTCTTCCAATAAAGTGTTCAGGTTCATATTTCATCCCTCCTACACTAATTATAATGGTATACCGTTATATGCGCAACTATATCATTTCTGTTTCTTACTTCAAAATAATTTTTGCCACCATTTTGCCACCATTTTAGTCCATAAAAGCAAAAACTCGTTGAAATTTCAACGAGTTTAATGGTGCGGCTGGCGAGATTCGAACTCGCACAAGGGAATCCTTACTGCCCCCTCAAGACAGCGCGTCTGCCTGTTCCGCCACAGCCGCATATTTATCAGCAAGCCTCAAGTTCCAAGGGTTGAGACCCGAGGCTCGGATATCAATTGTCAGTTACCGTTTTCAGAAGGTGGCGTTTCCACATCGTTATCATCAGCTTCCCTCTTTTCATAGACACAATACCATGTCTCTATGCCCCGATACGGATTGCTAAAAGTGGATTTTATTTCGCCCTGAAATACCGGTGACTCTAGAATACCACAAGTCTGGTACCCAATGCAATAGTAATAATTATCTTCTTTTAAAATTTTTTTAATTTCATCTAAAATTGTGGCAGCTTCTTCAGGAGTTTTACCGCTCATAAGTTCATCCAATTTGCTGTCAAGCTCAGTATTGGAGCATCCGGTGTAATTGTTTTCACCACCTGTTTTCAACAAGCTTCTGAAATCCATGCTTTCATCTGTGGACATTCCTCCCACATATATACCATAGCTTCCTGATTTAAGGGCTGCCATATATGCTTCAGTGCTTTTCTTATCAACCGTTGCATCAATTCCGAGATTTGAAAGGCTTTCTGCTATTCTCTCGGCAGCGTCAGTCCTTTCTCTATTAGTTTCATCAACTAAAATTTTAACAGAAAAGCTTGCGCCGTCCTCGCTATCTATAATTCCGTCGTCATTTCTGTCTTTAAGCCCTTCATCCTTTAACAGTTTTGCAGCCTTTTCCACGTCAAAGGAATAACCCTTTGTTTTTTCCATTCCCAAGTATTCCGGATAATAGATACTGTCGCTGCTGACTGCGCTTCCGTAATAGCATTCTTCCAGAATATCATTACTGTCTATACCATAAATAATGGCTTTTCTCACATTGGCATTGGAAAGAAAGCTGTTGTTTGAATTAAACCCAACAAATTCTACCTGATTTCCGATGATATCGTGAATCTGTATATCCTTCTTTGTAACAGAAGTTTTTCTCATAAGAGACTTATCATAAAGCACTGTTATATTGCTAGTTTCCACAAGCTTTGAAAGAGAGCTATCCTTTTTTACCACATTTATTCTAACGGTGCTTTCCGGTTTTGTGCCGTAATAGCTGTCGTTTATATCCAGGAGCATTTCCTTTCCCGCTTCATATGAAGAGCATACATACATGCCGCTGCCTAGAGGTTTATAATTCTTTATCGCTTTTGCAAAATCCCTTGCGCTGTCATACTTATGAGAAGCTACTATCGGAAATGACAGGTAACTTAATGACATATCATTTTCGTCTTCAAACTTTATCTTTACCTCTGTACCGCTGCCGCTTACAGATTTGATTTTGCTCGCCTTGGTATAATACGGACTTGTTGTTCCAATCCTTTTTATGGCATTTACCGTAAATTTTATATCTTCTGCGTCTACCTGCACTCCATCGGAAAATGTCGCACTTTTAAGCTTTATCGTTAGAGTATCTCCTCCAAAGCCATAGCTTTCCGCAAGATCTCCCACAGGTGTTAGATTTTCATCGAAATCAAAGAGGGAGCTGTACATCAGCTTATTTATGTACACCATATTTTCATCTGTGGCTATAAGCGGATTTAAGGTTTCAACGGTGTACATATATAATTCCACCTGTTTTACCTCGTTATCTACAATTTTTACATCCGTAAGAGCATCATTTACATCTTCGCTTTTGGAGCACTCGTAAAAAATCCATATGCATGCAAAAACGATTACAGCTATAAGCAGCACTATTTTCCTTATTGTATCTTTTCTGAGATTTTTTATACTATCTATTAATTTAATCTTCATATTTCCTTAAAAGTCCATCAACCTTATTTAACAGCTCTTTTTTATCTCCGGAATTATCTATGACCTCATCCGCCAGCGCCATCTTTTCTTCGTCAGACATCTGACATGCAATTCTCTGCTTCACCTGTTCTTCAGTGGCATTATCCCTCTCCATAACTCTTTTTAATCGCTGCTCCATATCAGCAATTACGAGCCATGTGGCATCACACCACTTATCCACTCCCGCTTCAAACAATATAGGTCCTTCCAAAAACATTATTCTTTCGCCCTTTTGTCGGTTAGCTTCGATTTCCGCTTCAAGCTGTCTTTTTATACCTTTATGAGTAATGGCATTGAGTGTTTTTTCATTTTCTGCATCTGTAAATGCTATGGAAGCAAGATACTTTCTTTTTAGCCTTCCTTCATCATCTAAAATATCATCTCCAAAGGCTTTCACCAATTCATTTAAAGTCTCCATGCCCGGTTCAGTTATCTGATGGGCAATCAAATCTGCATCGCTTATTTTGTATCCCTTATCCCGGAGGTATGAGGAGACGGTGCTTTTGCCACTGCCTATTCCTCCGGTTAAACCTATGATTTTCATTAGCTACCCCTTCTGACCAATAAATCTCTAAGGCTACTTTAAATCCAGCCAGTTTTCTCCGGTATTTAAATCCACAACCAGTTTTACCGCCAGCTTCATGGCATTTTCCATACTGTCTCTGAGTATTTCCTTAACCTGCTCAAGTTCATCTCTGCTGGTTTCAATTATAAGCTCGTCGTGCACCTGCAAAAGAAGCTTTGATTTCATGCCTCTTAAAGCGTTATATACCCTTATCATCGCAAGCTTTATTATATCCGCTGCGCTGCCTTGGATAGGTGTATTCATGGCAAGCCTTTCGCCAAGCTGTCTTACCATATATGCCGAAGCATTTATTTCTTTAATATGACGCTTCCTTCCGAGAATCGTCTTTACATACCCATGTTCCTTGCAATAGCGTACCTGCTCATCCATAAATTCCTTTACGGCAATGTGCTTTTCAAAGTAATCGCTAATGTATTTCTCAGCATCCTTCCTTGTGATTCCCAGCTCCGAGCTTAAGCCAAATGAACTCATACCGTATATCACTCCGAAATTAACCGCTTTAGCATCGCTTCTCTGCTGAGAAGTTATCTCATCCTCAGGAATACCCATTACTCTGGAGGCTGTTGCTCTATGAATGTCAAGACCTCTGTTAAAGGAATCTATCAAAGCCTCGTCTCCGCTCATATGTGCAAGAACTCTTAACTCTATCTGAGAATAATCGGCACCCACCAATACATAGTTTTCATTAGCAGGAACAAAGGCTCCCCTGATAAGCCTGCCTGGTTCTTCCCTTATAGGAATATTTTGCATGTTCGGCGAGGAACTGGATATCCTTCCTGTTGCGGTTACCGTCTGATTAAATGCTGCATGAATTCTTCCGTCCTCTGCCACCATAGGCAAAAGTCCGTCTACATATGTTCCAGAAAGCTTTGTAAGTTTTCTATATTCCAAAATCAAAGGTACAATCTCATGCTTGTCCTTAACCTTTTCTAGCACTTCAGCTCCAGTAGCATAGCCGCGCTTTGTTTTCTTTGCCGGTTTTAAACCAAGTTTTTCAAAAAGTATAGGTCCTAGCTGAGCCGGCGATTTAATGTTAAACTCCTCGCCTGCTAGCTGATATATTCTCTCTGTAAGCTCAGCCTCTCTTTTGGCAAATTCATCTCCAAGCTTTTTCAGATATGACTGATCCAGTGTAAATCCAACCTTTTCCATTGAGGCCATAACCTCAATTAAAGGAAGCTCTGCATCTTCAAATACCTCTGTAAGTTCTTCGGCTTTTAGCCTTTCCTTCTGTATTTCCATAAGTCGATTGATGACCGCAAATTCCAAAGAAGCCTTATCTTCAATACTTTCTTCGAAATCTTCGAACATACCAATCTGGCCTTCCTTTTCCTGTTTCATGGAAACACCCAGCTCTTCTGCCGCCATGGTTTCAAGGCTGTGATCACTTGCAGACGGTTCCAATACATAACCGGCAATTTCCGTATCAAATGAAACAAAAAACTTCATATCTTTGATATGCATAAGGTCATATATCTCATTTTTAATGCCGTGTCCGTAAATATAGGTCTTTGTTTCATCGATTCTGTCTGCCAGCTTTACTAAAGCACTGAAATCATGTCCGCAAAAAACAGTATTTCCTGAAAATACGGCAAAGGCATCAAGTTCAGGAGCTTTCATATGGCTGTGGTTAGAATATATCCTAAGGCCCACAGGCTCTTTTCCTGTAATTTCTTTAAGAAAATCATCTTCGGATATATCCCTGCCTATAACCTTAACTTTATATGTCTCAAGTTCTTGATTTTTTGACTGTTCCTGAGGTATGTCAAGCCTTTTAAGGAAGCTGTTGAATTCAAGTCTTTTATATATTTCTATCAGTTTGACATAGTCTGCCTCAACACATCTGTACTTTTCAAAATCAGTTTCTATAGGCACATTCCTGTTTATGGTGGCCAGTCTTTTGCTCATAAAAGCAAGGCTGTAATTGTCCATCAGCTTTGTTCTGGTACCCTTTGGCTCCACTTCATCGATTTTTTCGTATATTTCTTCAATGGTTGCATACTGGCAAATAAGCTTTGTCGCTCCCTTTTCTCCGATGCCCGGAACTCCCGGAATATTATCGGATTGATCGCCCATTAAAGCTTTGCAATCAATAAAATTGATTGGTTCAAAGCCGTATTTTTCAACAAAAGCTTTTCTGTCGTAAAGATCAAACTGCGAAATTCCCTTTCTTGTTATAAGAACTCCCGTATTGTCTCCTGCTAGCTGCAGAGCATCCTTATCACCTGTAATAATAAGGACCCTTTTATCCTGCTCCTCTGCCCTTTTTGAAATGGTACCAATAAGGTCATCGGCTTCAAAGCCTTCCATTTCAATCATTCCTATATTCATGGCATCCAATACTTCCTTAAGTACTGGAATCTGCATAGCCAATTCAGGCGGCATTTTCCTTCTGCCCGCCTTATATTCCTCATACTGCTTATGCCTAAATGTAGGAGCCTTTACATCAAAAGCCACGACCATATAATCAGGGTCGTAGTCTTTTTTTATTTTTTCAAGCATATTCAAAAAACCGTATATACCTTGAGTATACATACCGTCCTTTGTTATCATGGGACGCTGCATGGCGTAATATGCTCTATTTATCAGACTGTTTCCGTCTATTATTACAATTAATTCTTTACTGTTTTTCATGAAAATAATTTTAGCAGAAATATATTTAAAACACAAACTGCGGCTGTTAAAGTTACAATTGACTTATATAAATTCCATCCTCCAGTGGTATCTTCCGTCTTCACCCTTTTCATATATGAAATATGCACTGAAGCGATTGCCTTTTTTACTTATAAGGCCATTAAATCCAACCTTGCCGTTTTCAAGCAGCAGCTCCACCATTTTAGGTGTTACCTTTTTTCCAAAGGACTGAATATATTTATCGTCCTTCCATACAGTAAAGCCACATCCGTTTCTCCAGTTGCTACAGCCAAATGCCTTTTCAGTTTCCACCACTGGGTTACCGCATTCAGGGCATTTGCCAACCACATGGGCATCCTCCGGAATCTTAACCGTTCCTCCAAAGGTTTTATCACGCTTTATCTTTTCAACGGAATCCGCAACAAAACCCTTTATAAAGGACATAAATTCGCTTCTTTTAAACTTTCCTCTTTCTATATCCGCAAGGGTTTTCTCAAGCCTTCCCGTATAATCCAGGTCAAATAGTTCTCTTACGGGAAAGGTCTCAACCATCATCTTTCCCATATCAGTACACCTTAATGACCTGTTTTTTGTTGTAATATATCCGGCGGTTTTAAGCTTTTTTATCGTTTCAGCTCTCGTTGCCGGAGTGCCTATGGAAAATCCGCTTAAAATGGACATCATCATTTCCTCTGAATCCTCTTCCTGTTCAAGGTCCACACTTTTTCCGCAGGTTTCCATTACCTTAAGCAGTGTTTTTTCCGTATGGTGTTTAGGTGGCTTTTTTACAACTTCGCTGACTTTACCATCCTTTACAGTAAGAACCTCACCCTTTTCCACATCTGGCAGCACAGTATCCTTTGACTGGATCTTTTCCGCCTGACGGAAGCCTTCCACTTTCTGCACTTTACCTCTGACAACAATCACATCTTCAAAATCTATAATCTCAGATTTTTGTATAATCTCTTCTCTTGGTTTTATTTCAAGTCTTGTTTCCTCACTGACCGCCTGGGGCAGAAACTGAGCTAAAAATCTATTTTTAACCGCTTCATATACCTGTCTTTCCTCTTCACTTAATTTTTGAGGAAGAACATATGTTGGCATGATGGCGCTGTGGGATTCAACTTTGCTGCTATCAAATATCCTCTTAGTGTCCTTGAACTTAAGCTCAGATTCAAATGGTGTGCCTTTTCCAACCGTTGCCAAAACCTTTCTTGCCTTATCCTTAAGGCTCTCATCAAGAACGCTGCTGGCCGTTCTCGGATACGTTATATATTTCTTTTCATAAAGATCCTGTGCGACCTTAAGCACCTTATCAGCTGTCCAGCCATTATATCTTCCGGTTATATATCCCTGAAGATTTGAAAGATTAAACAGATACGGAGGATTTTCCCTTTTAGTATCCACATCCTTTTCAGTAACTCTTACCTTTTCTCCGGTTAAAGCCTCAAGGATTTTATCTGCCTCTTCCTTATCGGTAAACTTTTCACTTCTTTTTGTTTTACCGTCGCTACTTTCACCTTCATCGCTGTCCTCTGTTTCTCCAGTCTCCACAGGTCTATAGAATGTTCCTTCAAAGGTCTCACCTTTTTCGTTTTCCAGGGTAAGCATCACCTTATAATATTTACTGCTTTCAAATTTTTCTATTTCCATATCCCTGTCGTATATTATTTTAAGGGTCGGCATGAGCACTCTGCCCACATTCAACAGCGTATCATATCCCATATTTGCATACTTTACCGTAGCCACTGATGTAAGATTTATTCCTATAAGCCAATCAGCAGTCTGACGGCCAAATCCTGCATCGCTTAAAGACTCCATTTCTGTATTGGGTTTAAGACTGTCCAAGCCTGCAGACACTTCATCCCTTGTCCATTCATTTAAAAGAAGTCTGTTGATTTTTTTGTCTGTTTTAATGTACTTAAAAATCTCATCTGCAATTATCTGACCTTCCCGATCCCAGTCAGTTGCAGATACAATTTCTCCCACATCATCTCTGTCCATAAGCTTTTTTATTGTATCCAGCTGGCGGCGGGCTCCCTCATCTGTTTTCTTTCTGTTCCCGTTTTCTGTCTTTATTTTGTACATGAAGTCCTTTGGAATAAACGGGAAGTTTTCCATTTTCCAAGAGCCTGCCATTTTTTCATCATAATCTACGGCGTCATATAACTGAAGCAGGTGACCGAACACCCATGTTATGATGTAATGGTCACCTTCTATATATCCGTTTTCTCTTTTACCTCCGCCTGTGGCCTCTGCTATATTTCCCGCCACCGACGGCTTTTCTGCTATTATGAGTTTTTTCAATATCTTACCTTTTTATCTTAAAAACAATTTTAAAAGCTTTCTTTTACCCTTTGTATAAGGGGGATACCTAAAACCAAAATCCGGTCGTCTACTCTTTTCTATACCTTTAGGTCTTGAGAAAGTCTCAAGGCTATATCTACCATGGTAACTACCCATGCCTGAATCTCCTGTCCCTCCAAATGGCAGGCTGTTTGCTGCAACATGCATAATAGTATCGTTTATGCATCCTCCTCCAAAGGCTACATTACTGCATATTCTCTTAGCCGTCTTCATATCCCTAGTGAACATGTATAAAGCAAGAGGTCTTGCTCTTTTCATGATACTTAACACGGCCTGTCCGAGATTATCAAATGGAATAATCGGAAGCACTGGCCCGAATATTTCCTCCTGCATAACAGGGTCTCCATCTTTTACGTCCAACAAAACAGTAGGCTCAATACGAAGGCTTTCTTCATCATACCTTCCTCCGTAAACTGCGTTGCCGCTATCTATATACCCTGTAAGCCTTATAAAGCTTTCTCTGTTTATTATTTTAGGATAATCTTCGTTTTCTATAGCATCCCCATACATAGCTTTTGTATAGGAATATATGCGTTCTGCCAACAATCCGTAAATTTTCCTATCTGCCAACACATAATCTGGCGCAACGCATGTCTGTCCAGCGTTTATGCATTTACCCCATGCAATTCGTCTTGCCGCAAGTTCTATATCTGCAGTTTCATCAACTATGCACGGACTTTTACCTCCCAGCTCCAAG
>OGWU01001509.1_pt1 | contig 13232 bp, 9 predicted proteins | sample 1576071 | NCBI WGS metagenome assembly OGWU01 (sample SAMEA3541582, study PRJEB24748) | human gut metagenome | biome: human gut; feature: human-associated habitat; material: faeces | place: China | collected 2012
TGAAATACTTCCGTAACGGAACCCAATATCACGCATATCTTAAAACATTGTATGGTAACCCTATTGCTGGTGCAAGCATCCTTGTAACCTTCTATAATAGTGCAGGTAATTCTGTAAGCTACACAATTGTAACTAACGCAGATGGTGTTGCAACCTTAGTACTTAACGCAAACCCTGGTCAATACACTATGGTAGCTACATACGGAGACCAATCAGTCACTAACTCAATTAGAATATTACCAGTAACTTATTCCATAAGTGCTGAAGATATTGTTATGGGTTACAAAGACGGTACCAAATACACTGCAAAAGTAACTTATGGTAACGGTCAACCTGTTTCCAACGTAGTTGTCCTTATTGTCATCTACAAAGGATCTTCTAAATTGGTAGATTACAAAGTCACAACTGATGCAAATGGTGTTGCTTCACTACCTATTGGATTAGCTGTTGGTCAATACACTATGACTGCTAAGTATCAAACCGAAGCTGTTTCAACTAGCTTAGTAGTTTTATCTGGCGGTCATAAGATCATAGCTGGAGATGTTGTAAAATACTTCAAAAACGGTACTCAATACACAGTTAAAGTAACTGACCTCAAAAACAATCCTATAGTTGGTGAAAAAGTTACTGTAACCATTACAAATTCAGCTGGTAATAAAATCAGCTATGTTCTCACCACCAATGCTCAAGGTGTTGCAACTGCTGTAATTAACCTCTTACCAGGTCAATACTCTATTACTGCTACACTTGGCGGAGACAGTGTCACAAACAAAATCACTGTCCTTCCAATATTAACTAGTGAAAACTTGGTTAAATCTGTCAGCCAATCAGCTAGTTTAAACGCTAAACTTGTAGATGGTCATGGTAACCCTGCTGCTGGTAAAAACATAGAGTTTACAATTAACGGTAAAACCTATACTAAAGTTACCAACAGTCAAGGTATTGCTTCATTACCAATTGGATTAGCTGTCGGAACTTACACAATCTACATTACTGATCCTGTTTCAGGTGCAAAAACAACTTCAAAAGTAACTGTAAGAAGATAAAATTAAATTAAACACGTTGAAGGGAAACATTTCCCTTCTTAACTTTTTTCTTTTTTTTAAAAAAATTCAAAATTTTTATATTAGTAACTACATAATTGTAGTTCATGAATGCAATAATAACCACAATTTTATCAATTGCTATTTTAATCTTTCTAGGCTATTTTTTAAAAAGAATTGACTTATTGTCTGAAAAGGACATCACTCCTTTAAATACTTTAGTTATGAATCTTTTGATGCCTTGTATGATTTTTTCAGCATTGTATTCTGCTGATTTAAGTCTTATTCCCCGTCTAGGTATTTTACCTTTAGTTATTATATCTTCATCTATTATTTGCGGGGTCGTGACTTTTTTAATACTTAAGAGACTTTCTTTTGACGATAAGAGGATGTGGAGTATTATTGTTACTGTTATGATAGCTAACACTGCTTTTATGGGCTATCCTGTTAATTTAGGTATTTATGGTCATGCAGGCTTTTTAAGAGCTATTTTCTGCGATTTAGGTACTTTGATTATATTTTTAACCTTGTCTTTTGTTTTGATTCTTAGGTTCGGAGGTAAGATTTCTGTAGCTATTAAAAAGATTGTCCTGTTTCCTGCATTGTGGGCAGTTATTTTAGGTATTCTTTTAAACGCACTTAATGTTCCTATAGGATCTGTTCTTGACAACGTTATTTCCTATCTCGGTCAAGGGGCAATTCCTTTGATTATGATTTCATTAGGTTTGTCCATTCATCTTGAAGGACTGTATAAAAACATCTCTATGATAGGATTCACATCAGTAATCAAACTTTTAATATTTCCGTTAATTGGAGCTATATTGGTCACTTTTGTTTTGCCAGTAACAGGTCTTGAGTATAATGTTGCAATTATTGAGGCTGCCATGCCTTCAGGAATGCTTTCTTTACTCTTGGCTATTACTTATAAATTGGATTATTACTTAACCTCTGACTGTATTTTAGGCAATACACTAATTTCTCTTCTTACTTTGCCTATTATAATTAGTCTACTCTAGAATTCAGTTCATCTTATATATACTTTACTCAAAGCTAGTTTTAGAAATCTTTATTAATGTGTTATCACTACATATTATATATCTAAAATTAAATCTGTTTTTTATATATCAATTTTAGATAAAATCACAACTTGTACAAGGTGAATTAAAAAATGGTAGAAAATACTAACGAAGAATTAAGAATCGGTGTCTATGTTTGCCACTGTGGTGTAAACGTTGGTGGAGTCGTAGACTGCCCAGCTGTTGCTGAATACGCAAGAAGTTTACCAAATGTAGTTGTAGCTAAGGATTACAAATACATGTGTTCTGACCCTGGTCAATTATTAATCCAAGAGGATATCAAAGAACACAATTTAAACAGAGTTGTTGTAGCAGCATGTTCTCCTCGTCTTCACGAACCTACTTTCCGTAGATGTGTAGAAGAAGCAGGTTTAAACAAGTTCTTATTTGAATTTGCTAACTTAAGAGAACAAGACTCCTGGGTACACATGGCTGAACCAGAAGCAGCTACCGAAAAAGCTAAAGATTTAACTCGTATGGCAGTAGCTAAAGCAAGATTATTAGAACCATTAGAAGCAACTAAAGTAGGAGTAGACAACAAAGCTCTTGTTATTGGTGGAGGAGTAACCGGTATCCAATCTGCATTAGATTTAGGTGACATGGGCTTTGAAACCTACATGGTAGAAAGAAACCCAACTATCGGTGGAAGAATGGGACAATTAGATAAAACATTCCCAACACTTGACTGTTCAATGTGTATTCTTGCACCAAAAATGGTAGATACTGCAAAACACGAAAACATTGAATTAATAACTTACGCAGAAGTAAAACATGTTGACGGTTACATCGGAAACTTCACTGTAGAAGTAGAGAAAAAACCAAGATACATCGACGAAGAATTATGTGTAGGATGCGGATCCTGTGTAGAAGTATGTCCAATTGAAATACCAAACTACTACGACGAAGGTATTGGTATGGTAAAAGCTGCATACATTCCGTTCCCACAAGCTGTACCATTATGTGCAACTATTGATAAAGACTACTGTATTGAATGTATGTTATGTGACCAAATCTGTGAACGTGGTGCTGTAAACCACAAACAAGAACCAGAAACTATTGAGTTAAAAGTTGGTACTATTATTGCAGCTACAGGTTACGACCCATATGACCCAAGTGGAATTTACCAATACGGATACGGACGTTACAGCAACGTAATTACCGGTATGGAAATTGAAAGAATGATCAACGCATCAGGACCAACTGAAGGTCACGTAATCAGACCATCTGATGGTAAAACTCCTAAACGTGTTGCATTCATCCACTGTGTAGGTTCAAGAGACGAACAAATCGGAAAACCTTACTGTTCAAGAGTATGTTGTATGTACTCTCTTAAAAACGCACAATTATGTGTTGACCACGAACCTGATACCGATGTAACCTGTTACTACATGGATATCCGTGCATTCGGTAAAGGATTCGAAGAGTTCTACAAAACCTCACAAGAAAAATACGGTATTGAATTTGTAAGAGGTAAACCAGCTCAAATCAGAGAAAACGATGATGGAACCTTAACCATCAGAGCAGAAGATACCTTACTTGGAAAAGTAACTGAATTCGATTACGATTTAGTTGTATTAAGTGTCGGTCTTGAAAACCCTGAAGGATCAGAAGAATTAAGACAAACCTTAGGTATTTCCAAATCTGCAGACGGATTCTACATGGAAGCTCACCCAAAACTCAGACCTGTTGATACTTTAACTGACGGTGTATATGTTGCTGGTGTAGCACAAGGACCTAAAGATATTCCGGATTCAGTAGCTCAAGGATCTGCAGCAGCATCCAGAGCAGCTATCCCAATGTCCAAAGGAGAAGTAGAAATCGAACCTATCGTTGCTCGTACTGACGACCTCGTATGTGGTGCATGTGAAGTATGTGTAGAATTATGTCCATACGGAGCTATCTCCATTGTAGGTGAAGAAGGTAACGACCACGCAGAAATCAACGTTGCATTATGTAAAGGATGCGGTACCTGTGTAGGTGCATGTCCATCTGGTGCAATGGATCAACAACACTTCAAAACCGAACAAATCATGGCACAAATCAGTGCTGCACTTGAAGACATCGGTAAATAGATCTGAAGATTTACTCTTCATTTCTTTTCTTTCTTTTTTTTAACTTATCTTATCAATTAGCTATTTCTTAAACATATTTTACTAAACTGCCTAACTATTTTCCTTATTATGTTGTTTTTCTGAATTTCCATGCATTTGCTTCATTTAGTTGATAACTTTCCATGTTTTATAGCTTAATTTAATGGTGCTAAGAATAATTGCATGACTTAAAGTGCTATTAACTTAAACCCTAAACAATCATCTCCAGTCAAGCCAATAATCTTTAATGTAAAGAGAAAAAACCTCCACTTTTGAGTAATATCCGTAAAATAAAGAAAATTACTTTTCGAAAACTTCAATTTTACTACTGGTGATGGCTGGGGAGGAGCAATTTTATGGAACGGTAACAATGGAATATTGAAAAATTGTAACTTCATTAATAACACAGCAAGTCTTGCTGGTGGTGCTATTTACTGGATTGGTGCTAATGGTACTCTAACTGATTCTATTTTTACAGACAATACTGCTAATAATGGTGGTGGTGTTGCATGGGGTGGTGCTAATGGTATTTTAGCTAATTCTATATTCATTAATAACACTGCTGTTTCTGGTGGTTGTGTTTTTTTATGGGGTGCAAAATGTCATTTAAATAGTTGTACTTTCATTAATAACACTGCTACTAATGGAGGTAGTATTAATTGGTATGGTGATAGAGGTGTTGTAACTGCTTCAACTTTCATTAACAACGCTGCTATTAATTTTGCTGGAGGAGTTTTCTGGAATGGGGAAAATGGTAATCTAAATAGTTGTACTTTCATAAATAACTGCGCTCTCGAAGGAGGAGGCGTTTGGTGGCGTGGTGATAAAGGCATTATGACTGGTTGTACTTTCATTAATAACGCTGCTACTAATGTAGGTGGTGCTGTTTACTGGTGGGCTGCTAATGGTAATTTATTTAATTCTAATTTTAACACCATATGGGTTAAATCTAATGGAATCTACACTCTAAAAGATTTAAACATTAATGGTGGAAAAGGTATTGTGGGTATAAGTACTGGAGGCGGCACTCTCTCAGGCATTTCTATCGTAGTTTTAAACAATGAAACATATTATTATCCCCCTAATTCGAATATTAATTTAACAAAGAAAAAGAAAAATATGTCCTATCAGAACATATAAAATAATTAATCACACGCTAAATTATATAGCTATAATTTCTTAAATCATGATTTTAACAAAATGAACTTTTATTTATTTGATATTTTCAACACCTTTAGCTATTACAATAAACTAACATATAGGTACAACCATAACTAAATTTATTTTAATATAAAATTACCTCCATAATCAAATAAACTTTCGAGAATAAAAGGAAGATAAGAAAGTGGTAGCTATGGTAAAAACAACTGGCTAATTTTTTTACAAACTATTATATTTTATAAAATCAATAATTATTCATATTAATGATTTAGGTGTACTAAATGTCTGATAACTTAAATGAATTACATGAATTTGAAGGAATTATTGAAGATCATACTAATTATATGAGAAACAGTATTAACCTTATTGCAAGTGAGAATATTGTAAGTATTGAGGTAAAAGAAGCTATTGTATCTGATTTTGAACATAGATACGCTGAAGGACAGGCTTATGAAAGGTTATACGAAGGATGTCAATATATAGATCAAATAGAAGATTTAACAAAAGCATCTTCTAGAAAAATATTCAATGCTGCTTATGCTAATGTACAACCGGTTTCAGGTGTTACTGCAAACCTCGCATCATTTTTTGCATTTGGTAATCGTGGAGACAAGTTGATGGCTTTGGAAGTTCCAACTGGGGGACATATCAGCCATGCAAAAGTAAGTGCAGCAGGTATATGTGGATTAAAAACTATTAATCAGCCTTTTGATCCTGAAATCATGAATATTGACATTGATGCAATGAACAAGAAAATTTTAGAAGAAAAACCTAAGATAGTCCTCTTTGGAGCTAGTTTATTTTTATTCCCTCATCCTGTTGCAGAAGCAAGAGAAGCAGCTGATGAAGTTGGAGCAACCATAATGTATGATGGTGCTCATGTTCTTGGTTTAATTGGTGGAGGACAATTCCAACAACCTTTAGAAGAAGGTGCAGACCTTATGATGGGAAGTACCCATAAAACATACCCAGGCCCTCAAGGAGGAATCATCCTTGCACGTGATGCTAAATATGAAGATAAAATCAACAATGCAGTATTTCCTGGTGTTGTAAGTAACCATCACCTTCATCACTTAGCTGGTCTTGGAATAGCTAATACTGAAATGATGGAATTTGGTGAGGATTATGCTAAACAGGTCATTAAGAATGCTCAGACTCTTGGAGGATGCCTTTATGAATTGGGTTTCGATGTCCTTTGTGAAGACCAAGGATTTACAAAATCTCACCAGCTAGCTTTAAGAGTTTCTGATATCCGTCCAGCTACTGACATTGCTCATGATTTAGCTGCAAATAATGTCATTTTAAATAAAAATCTTTTACCTGGAGATAATGTAGATGACAGTGACAATCCATCTGGTTTAAGAATAGGAACTCAGGAAATCACAAGAAGAGGATTAAAAGAAAAAGAAATGATGGAAGTAGCTGAATTCATTAAGGCAGTTGCAGTTGATAAAAAAGACATTAAAGAGGATGTAACTGAATTCATGAATCAGTACACCACTGTTCACTATGCATTTTCCGAGAGAGACGGATACAAGGTTCACAAATTATGAGAATAGCTTTTGCAATTACAGGGGCAGGCCATTTACTTGAAGAGTCAGTCAAGCTTCTTAAATCAATAGCTGCTGAAAATGAAGTCACTGTATTTCTTTCAGGTGCAGGAGAAGAAGTCCTTAAGATGTATGGTTTGTACGGTTCTGTAGAATCAGTAACTGGCGGTAAATACAGGGAACTTGCAACAGACGGTAATCAGAAATTTAGTTATCCTATAACCGGAAGACTATCTTTAGGCACCTATGACTTACTGATAGTTACTCCGGCAACTGCAAACACTGTTTCCAAAATAGTCTCAGGAATTGCAGATACCTTAGTTACAAATGCAGTGGCTCAGGCAGGTAAAAGCCAGACTCCTGTAGCTATCGTACCTGTAGACATTCATCCAGGTGAAGTTGAAACTGTACTTCCTTCAAAACTGGAACTCTCAAAATGCAAGTCCTGCAATGATTGTGTAGCTAGTCTAGCATGTAAACAAGGAGCTATTATTCCCCATACTGAAATAGATCTTCAAAAATGTATTGGCTGTGGATTGTGTAAAAACAGCTGTCCTGAAGGTGCAATTTCTGAAGGGATGATAATAACACTTTATATGAGGGATATTGATATAGAAAATACTCAAAAGCTATCTGAAATCAGAGGAGTCACTATTTACGAGAAGCCTTCAGATATTCTTGATTATTTCGAATAATCGATATTTCATCTTCTTTTCTTATTTTGAAATCATCTTTCTTAAACTCCAAAACAAAATCTGCTTTTTTACAAGGTTTATAAAAAGACCATGGATTTAAGGTCGCCTTATCAAAGATTAAAGAGTCTTTTATAAAATAGACATCAACTGGAAACCTCATAAAACAGGTGTGAATATCTGATGAAATGCTTGTTTCAATCAAAAGGCCGTAATCAATATCTTTTATAAACATCAGTCCTTTTAACCTTTTAAAATAGCTATCTGCAAGTCTTATTCTTTTGGATTTGTCCCTATTAATTATTTCCATAGATTCTAATTATTTATTCTTATTTATCAATTAGCTAGTATTTGACCGTCTGAAATTGATTTGCTCATATTTTCTTATTTTGTAAAAAATCATATGCATATAGCTATTAAAATTATTAAAAATTTTATAGATTATAGAAAATACTATTGGGTAGCTATTATTAAAACTGATATTTTATATGCCCATAATAAAAATAATTGGCGTGGAATTAAATAAATAACAGCTATTTCATACTTGAAAAAACACCATTATCATTTAAATTATATTCTAGTCATCTTTAGCTATATTGAGTTAACTATTGATTATTTTCTTTCTTCTTTTTTTATCGTTGCACTAAAAAACATTGATGGGATGGAATTTTATTTTAACTTCATCATCATTTCCAAAACAAGACGATAGTGTGTTTTTAGATGATTATATTTATTTTTTTCATCGCATTGATGATAAAAAGCCAGTATAGAAAAAAATGAAAAAATCACCTTATCAATTAAGGAGTTTTAAATTTGATAAAATCAATTAAAACTCATATAATCAATAAGGAGATTCTTTATAAAACCTATTGGAGTACTTTTACAAGCATTAAGATTATTAGGAATAAAGAATGTTGTAGGAAGGGGATTGTCTTATTTTTTCCCCCGTCTTTTTTAATAATCAGCATAATAAAGAATAGAAATAATATTCCTAATTTTTATTCATCTCATTCTCAATTAATGTGGTCATTCTTTCTGAATTCCTTTTTATTTCCTCAAAATATTTTTCCTGCTCCTCTTCATCTGTTATGGTATAGTATAGGGATCTTAACTGTTCTAGTTTTATCATGTCTAATTCATCTTGTTCGATAGTTTTAATTTGGTTTGCTAATGAAGAGACTTCGTATAAAATTTCTTTAGGGTTTCTTTCACTTTTGAAGTAAGCGGAATGTCCAAGATTAAACTTATCCTCTATAGTCAGTTCTTCATTGTTTCTTATTTTAATTTTAATGTCATCCAAAAGCTCATCTGCATTAAAGTCTTTTAATGAAATTATATCCGGTTTAAAACAACATTGCTCAGCTTTATAAGTTATATCTTTTTCAACTTCCTCGGTACAAACGACAATTGAAGATACATTATCAGTTTGATATTCATTAATTAATGCAAGATTCCTAAAATAAATTGCTCTTAAATCTTCTTTTGTTAGTTTTCCATATTTCCATTCCATAATCTGATATCCACCATCTAAGTTATATATTGGGGTCTTTCCTTCATTTATAGTGACTGTTGAATGATGTACAGGAGGTAGTATTTGAGCGCCTTCTTCTTCCATTACGTTTATAATCATGTTTCTAATAACTTTTAGTAAAATCTCGTCTGCATAATCACTATCCGAATTTATTTGTTCTTCCATGATATTTCACCTTTTTTTATTTTATGCATTATCTGCTTTATTTATCATTATTTAAAAAGATATTGTTGTTTTTAACATTATTTATGGATTGTTATTTTAATATTTATTATATGGAGCAATTTTATCCACTAAAATTAATTTTGTACTCTTAATTCAATGAGAAAAATTGTACTAACAAAAATGATTTTTATTCTTGCATATTTTTGTTGTGAAATTAATATTCGAATTAGGGGGATAATAATATGTTTCATTGTTTAAAACTACGATTGAAGTTCCTGAGAGAGTAGAGTTAACGAATATGTATACAATGCCACTACCTCCATTAATGTTTAAACCTGCAAAACCATAAATACCATTAGAATTAACAGACACACTATTAAAACCACAATTAGTCAGAGTGATTGTGTAAGAACAAGAAATAGCGCCACCCCTCAAAGTAGCAGTATTGTCATTGAATGTAGAGCCGAGTATAATTCCATTAGTGCTAACCCAGTCAACTCCACCACCATTACTTCCTGCAAAATTATATGAAAATGTAGAATCAGATATAATGCCATTATTACCAGTCCATCGGATACCTCCACCATAATGAGTAGCATTATTACGAATGAAAGCAGAACTAGTTAAAATACCATTAGCGCCACCCCAAGCAATACCTCCACCCCATTGAGCAGTATTACTAGTGAAAGTAGAACCAATTATACTACCATTATCACCATACCAATTAACTGCACCACCATTAAGCTTAGCAGAGTTAAAATCAAATATAGAATCAGTTATAGTACCATTAGCACTGTACCAATCAATACCTCCACCATTTCTAATGGCTGTGTTATTAATAAAATTACAACTAGTTACAATACCAAAATTATCATGCCACTGAACACCACCACCCCATGTAGCAGTGTTATTAATGAATGTAGAATCAATTAAAGCACCATTAGGACCAGACCAGTAAACACCACCCCCATTATCTTTAGCAATGTTGTTGATGAAGTTACATTTTTTCAATGTTCCATATTTTCCTGTCCAAGATATTGCTCCTCCAGAACCATTAGTAAAATTGAAGTTTCGGAAAGTTAAATTCTCTATTAAAATGTCATTTCCAGTGACTTCGAAATGTATGTTTCCTCCTTTAGCATCAAATGTTACATTACCTGGGCTTGATATGGTTATGCCTTTTTTGTTTAAAACTATAGTGCGGTTAGGGGTTCCCACACCATTTCTAATATAAACATAATCATAATCATTGATTTGATTATATTTGTTTAAAAATTCATCAACATTCCATGTCCAACAGACATTATCTCCAATAGGTCCATTGTTATTGACAAAATTGCAACCAAACATATTACTATTAGTACCAACCCAGTAAACAGCACCTCCACTTTTATTTGCAGTATTATCAGTAAATGTGGAGTTGGTTAAAGTACCATTATCACCATGCCATGAAATACCACCACCATAACTGGCATCATTACCTGAAAAAATACAATTAGTTAATTTACTGTTCACAGATTGCCAATTCCAATAAATAGCACCACCATTAACACCTGCTATGTTATTAATAAATTTACAGTTAGATATAGTACTATTAACACTCATCCAGAAAATAGCACCACCATACTGAATAGCATTGTTACTAGTGAAATTACAATTAATTAATTTACCATTAGCAGCAGTATTCCAATGAATTGCTCCACCACGATTAGCAGAGTTATGAGTGAAACTAGAATTGGTTAAAGTACCATTAACACCAGCCCAATAAATAGCACCACCATAAGTACCATTAACAGTATTATTATTAAAAATAGAATTGGTTAAAGTACCATTAACACCATCCCAATAAATCCCACCAGCATCACCAGCAATATTGCTTGTAAAAGAAGAATTTGATACAATACCATTAGCACCACTCCAGTAAATAGCACCATCATTATTAGCAACGTTTCCAGTGAATGAAGAATCATACAACTTACCATCAGCACCTTCCCAGTGAATAGCACCACTATAAGAACCTGCAATATTACCAATGAAAGTACAACCTTTTACAGTACTACCAACATTATGCATACGAACAGCACCACCATTAGTACCTGCGGTGTTATTAATGAATGTACAGTTAATTAAAGTAGCATTAGGGCCAAGCCAGTGAACAGCCCCACCTTGATAAGAAACAGCAAAGTTATGAGTGAAACTAGAACATATTAACTTACCACTAGCACCCAACCAAAAAATAGCACCACCATGAGTACTTGCAGAGTTATTATTTAAAGTACAGTTATTCAAACTACCATTATCCCCATGCCAATAAACTGCTCCACCACCCAAATGATGATAATTAAAAGAATTGACAGTAATAGCAATATTATTAATAAAAATACAATCAGACATAGCACCAGACATACCTTTCCAGAAAACAGCACCACCACCTAGAATAGTACTATTAGTAACATTAGTTAGAATAACTGAATTACCCTCGAAAAGACAATTATTTAAAGTACCTGATGCACCATTCCAGTAAACAGCACCACCACCCACACTTGTGATATTGGTAATATTAGTAAGATTTACTGAATTACCAGTAAAAACACAATCAGATAAAGTACCCCCATCACCATTCCAGAGCAGAGCACCCCCATTTTGGAAACTGAAGTTTTCAAGAAATAATTGTCTTTCATATTCCTTGTCTGGGAAAATTTTCCATTATAGTTATTTTTCATTATTATTAATTTTTTGTGAGCGTGCGTGTGTGTTTTTGTGTTTTTTCGCAGTTTGAATGGTTTTTTATCCATGTTTTTTAAAATATCCTCTTATTGATTAAATGGACAGTGATCTCTATTACAAGAAAGCACGAAATTGAAAAAAATAAGAATAATGCAGTTGAAAATAATGAGAATAATGTGGCGAATTCTAATGTCTTGGACATTATGTTTAAGAAGAGTTTTATGGAGTTTGCAGGCATTTATGATGAAAAATTCCAGAATGCAGAGCTAATATCCACAGAATATATTGCAGAAAAACCTAAACACAGAATGATGGACATAGTGCTAAAAATCGATGACGAATATTATGACATCGAATTCCAAACAGGAAGAATCAGAAAAAATGATTTAAGAAGATTCCTATTATACCACAGCATGATAGTAGACGATTACCAAACAGAAAACGTAAACACAATTATAATATACACAGAAAAAATCAAAGAAAACACGCATTACAAAACAAAAAACACAACATTCAAACCAACATTATACTCACTAAAAAACTTTGACGGAGATAAAATATTAAATAACATCAAAAACAAGATAAAGAACAAAGAAGAAATACCTTTAAAAGAAGCAATCCATCTCGCATTCATACCACTATATCAAATCAAACAACAACAAAAAGACATGCTGTACGAGGCCTGTCTAATAACAAACATTCTCAAAGAACTAAAAATAATCAACTCCAAAAACATAGATAACATAAAAATAATGCAAGGAATGCTTGTAAACAAATTAGTACCAAACAAAGAAGAACAAAAAAGATATCTAGAGGTAATAAAAATGAGATTCAACGCACTAGAAACATTAATAGAAGAAAGTATGGAAGAAGGTTTAGAACAAGGTTTAGAACAAGGTTTAGAACAAGGTTTAGAGCAAGGTATAGAGCAAGGTAGTAGAGATACTAAATTTGATATTGCAAAAAACATGTTAAAAGCAGATATTTCCATTAACCAGATTATGGAATTTACGGGTTTATCTGAAAATAAAATTAAAAACATCAAAAAATCTTTAGATTAACATTTAAAGATAATTATTAGGAGAGAGGATGAAATCAAAATCATCAAGACTTTTAATATAATGATGGAAATAAAATAATGAAAAAGTGATGTTTTTAGGAATTTTCTATTGAAACATCACTTCCCATTAACTGATA
>OGWU01001526.1_pt1 | contig 13095 bp, 17 predicted proteins | sample 1576071 | NCBI WGS metagenome assembly OGWU01 (sample SAMEA3541582, study PRJEB24748) | human gut metagenome | biome: human gut; feature: human-associated habitat; material: faeces | place: China | collected 2012
AAACAACCGGCGAAAGCAGGTTGTAGAGATTCTGAACATCGTGATAATCCGCGGGGTTGTATCCCTCCTGCATCCTGAAACCGTAAATGCCGTCGTATGCATCCGGCGCATTTGCGGTCATTGCAACGCGGAAATTGCCGACAAATTCGGAAGCCGTCTGACCCGTGACCTCTTGGAACGCAGCCGCAAAGGATTTTCCTGCGGCAAGCTTTTGCAGAAGCGCACGGAAAGTCTGGTTGCCGTATTGCGTGTAGATATACTGAGCAAAGAACGATACCTGAGCATAAAGCGCAAGCCTGTCATCCATTTCGATCCAGTCGGTCCAATCGTACATTGAGAAGCCGTTGTGCAGGCGCCATGCGGAAACATACTCGTGTTCTGCGGGCGGAGTGAGCCAATCGTTATTGGTTTTGAAGCTGTAGTTCATCCAGCTCTGCACCCTGCTGGAAATGCTGCTGCCGGGATAGCAGATTTCCTCGGAAGCCGCGCTCATGCATTCGTTTATCCACGTGTCTATCCACATGTCGGAACCGCCGGCGGAGTAGCTGATAAGGTGCTGATATTCGTGCACCATTGTGCCGTAGGTATCTGCAATGTCGATGGTGACTTCACCCTCGGTATTAACATAGTAAACACCGGGATATGTATCGATATTAAGACAGGGCATTCCGTTTGAAGCAAGATCCGATGATGCGTTGACAAAGACCAGAATGTATTGCGTCCGGCAATCATCTGGTGTGACTCCAGAGCAGTTCCCTATGGACAAAAAGCATTTGAAACACTGGGAGAAGAAACGTGCCTCTCTCATCTGCTGAATTCTCCGGGCAATTTTACTGCATCTAAGCTCGCGTGGATAAAGGAAAACGAACCGGCTATCTACGAGAAAATATACAAAATCATGTTACCGGGCGATTATATCGCAATGAAACTAAGCGGTACAATTTGCACCACTGTGTCAGGCTTGTCGGAAGGAATGTTTTGGGATTTCAAGAACAACCAAGTAGCAGATTTCCTGATGAAGTATTATGGCTTTGACCATTCACTGATAGCTGACATCAAACCAACCTTCTCCTTGCAAGGACTCGTTAATGCTGCCGCTGCGCAGGAACTGGGCCTGAAAGAAGGTACGCCTATAACATATCGTGCCGGTGACCAACCGAACAATGCCTTGTCACTGAATGTGTTTAACCCCGGTGAAATAGCATCTACGGCACACAGATTTTCCCTTGGGCAGCTGCTTCTTCAGCGCTTTCAGCTCCCGTTCCAGAGCTTTTCTTTGCTCGATTTGAGCGCGAAAATCCTCCAGTTCATCCGCCGGAATATACTTCTCCCGCCGCTTCTTGTCCTCTGTCCAGCGGTGGTAGAAATATTCCTTGCCGTTGACGGTTTTCTTCGTAATGGAACCGGCTGGCAGATCAGCAATCAGCTGTTCCAGCTCCGCCGCACGTGCCTGCATCTCAGATAACTCCATAGCGCACCTCCTGCGAGATACTATTCTATGTAGAATTATGCCCCATTATACCCGCGAAATCAAGGGTATAATGGGGCATAATTATTTTCTTCGAACTGTTTAGCCATTCCCGCCATGCAGCCAGCAGTCGTCGCTGTGGGCATTGATGACGCCGATGGCCTGCAAATAGGCGTAGATGATGGTGGAGCCAACGAAGGTCATGCCCCGCTTTTTCAGGTCTTGGGAAATGGCGTCGGACAGCGGGCCGGTGGTAACGGCGGGGTCATTTTCGTAGATGACCTTGCCGTCTGTCCAGCCCCAGATATACTTTTCAAAGCTGCCGTACTCTTCCTGAATGTCCCGGAAGATACGGCTGTTTTTGACACTGGCCCGGATTTTCAGCCGGTTGCGGATGATGCCCTCGTCAGAGAGCAGCCGGGCAATCTTTTCCTCGCCGTAAGCGCAGACCTTGTCCAGGTCAAAGCCGTCGTAGACCTCCCGGAACCGCGCCCGCTTGTTCAGCACCGTCTCCCAGCTCAAGCCCGCCTGAAAGGATTCCAGAATCAGCAGCTCATACAGGGCGTGGTCATCGTGGCACGGAACGCCCCACTCCTCATCGTGGTAGCGGACATAAAGGGGATTGGCCAGGTTGCACCACCGGCAGCGGGATTTGTTATTTTCTTCTGTCATGGGAATCCTCCTGCAAGTTATAACACCTTCGCCGCATTCTCCACCATCTGCCGGTACTGCTCTTTTACGTCCGCCGGAGCTTTGATGCGCACCTTGCCCTCGAAGCCGAAAATCCAGTTAAAGAACACCTTGCCGACAGCAACTTCCTCAATGACCCGGAAATTCTGCAGGTCTCCGGCATAGGTGTGGACGTCCGGCCCGAATTGGTCGATGATCGCATCCATCACGCCGTTGTCGCAGAGCAGCTCCACCTCTTTGCGAGGAGCGTTGTACATCCGGAAGGTGGTTTTCACATACTTTTCGACGGAGAAACCGGCCTTGGGCGGCACCGCAGGCTCGTCGAGAATCTCCGGCTGCTCCGCAATGCGGTCTACCCGGTGGCTGCCGATGTTCTCGTACTTGTCCGAATAGCCCACCACATAGTAGTTGTCGCCGTCCCAGACCAGGGAGTAGGGGCTGAAGGTGTATTTCTCTCCGCCGTGATGAAGCACACGCTCCTTCTTCACGTTGTATTCAATCTTCCGGAAGCGGATTTTCTTATGCCGGTTGATGGCTTCGTTGATGGTGTCGATGATGTAGAAAATCTGCTTGTTTTCCAGCTTTCCCCGGCCGTCCACAACCACATTGCGCTTCAGATCCCGGGCCTTATAGATGCCTGCCAGAGCGCTGCTTCAGAATGCTGGCCAACTGGGCGGTGGTCAGATAGTTGTCCTCATCCGTGCATTCCTGCAGGATCTGCAGAAGGTACAGCGGTCTCAATTTTGCGTCGATATCCATGGTGTTACTCCTTGATCGGTTCGGGTGGTTTCTGCCTCATTTCTCAGTTGGTACGACAAACCGGAAGTTACCGATTCCATACCATTACAAATTCTTTTTCGTCCGTATTGTTATCTATGTTTTCGGATTGAATGGCAAATTCTTCTCGCAGATAAAATCGAATAGCTTTCTTGTTCTTCTGATAAACGCTTAATCTTAGTGTAGATTTGCCTTCTTTAGCGTAATTTAACAGTTGCTTTCCGATTCCTTTTGATTGTACTGCTTTTTTCACGAAAATTCCTTCAATGTAGTTATCGTTCATTCCGATGAATCCGCCTATCTGCTTTGTGCAATCATCTTCATATACATACACTTCCGCAAGGGGCATCATTCCTTTTACTGTATCAAAATTGCTCTGCCAATAATCTGGAGATATAAAACTATGTGCCTGAATATTCGTATTTAACCATATTTGCATCACTGCATCTATATCACCGTCAACATATTTCCTAATCATTTCATCAACTCCGTAAATTCCGATCTGTCGATGTCTCTTCACCTTTCGCTTTCCCCCTGCGGCGCAAAATAATGCGCCTGTGCATAGGCGCACTGTTCGTTGAACCGCCGGGCGGCTTCCCGGCTCAGGGGTGTATCCGGCTGCATCATGTCAAAGGCGTGCATATCAGAGTGGTATACGTCCACGCTGGCGGGAATCCCGCATTTCTTCAGGTTCTCGATATACCGCACCGTTTTGGCATAAAACGGCTCTCCATCCCCTACGAAGGTGTAGGCAGGCGGCAGGTCGGAAAAATCCGTCAGACGGGCGGGAGCGGCATAGGGCGACAGATCGCCCCGCTTCTGCCCCCGCAGATAACAGCACCACGCAAACCGGTTGCGCCGGGTGTTCCACACCTTGCCGTGGTTATCCCGGGAGGTCTCCGTCTCCCGGTCGTCCAGCATGGGGTAAAGGGGCATTTGAAAGGCGACATTCACCGCACCGGTGTCCCGGGCCTTAATGCACAGGGCAGCGCACAACCCGCCGCCTGCGCTCTCGCCGCCCACCATGATTTGGTCAGCACGGATGCCCAACTCGGCAGCGTGGGACTTCATTTACACTAGCGCCGCATGGCAATCGTCCAGCACAGCAGGATATGGCGCAGCAAAGGCCAGCCGATACCCCGGCGACACTACCACCGCCCCGAACTTTTTCACCAGATCGACCGCCCGGGACATATGCACCATTTCCTTCATGCCGAGAATGTACCCGCCGCCGTGGAGCCACAGCACACCGGTGGCCCGCACCGGGACAGTCGTCGGCGACAGCACCAGCGCTGGGATCCGGCGTCGGCCTGCAGGAATGGTGATTTCTTGTACCCGGATCTCCGGGTCAGGTCTCATGGAACGCATGGTTTTCTCCTTCGGTTTCCTCCGCTGTTATCTTAAATTTGGGTGGCCGCATCCTGCTCTTATTGGTCATTCCGGTTCACTTCCTGCTCCAGCAGGAGAAAACGGTCAAAGTCGCTTTCATACAGGCGGTCCTGAATGATGCGGTATTTTTCATATTCCGTTTCCGCGTGGAGCTTTGCCTGCTCCGCACTGATTTTCCCGGGTCTGGTCAGCAGCTGGTTCCCGTTAAACTCGAGGAAGCCGTCCAGCCGCTTCGCCCAGTCCTCCATACTCATGGGGATCTTACGCTCGGCCTGCAGCTCGGCATAGTCCAGATACAGCGACACAATGCGCTCCAGATAGCGCATTTCCTCTGTACTGAGGTAGTTTTTGGCGACGGTCACATCCGCTTTCAGGATTTTCCCTTCTGGCGCATTCTCCCAAGTGGTCAGTCCCATATGCTCTTTGCTGGCATCCGCCCGTTCCACGATCAGTTCCGCTGCTGTGTGGCGGTGAACGGCAAAGTGCATTTTGTTCTGCACGGTCCGGAAGAACTGCCGGGTCGTCTTGGCGTCCTTATCGTAGTCAAACGCCGTGGCATACAGGTCGGTGACCTTCTGATAGAATTTTCGCTCCGACAGTCGAATCTCGCGGATCTGCTGCAGCTGCCGCTCAAAGTACTCGTCCGTGAACATATGACCCTTTTTCAGGCGCTCCACATCCATAGTCCAGCCCTGAATGGTATGGTCCTTGACGATCTGTCCGGCCCACTTGCGGAACTGCACTGCACGCTGGTTGTTTATCTTGAAGCCAACGGCGATGATCATTTGGAGATTATAGTGGTCTTGACTGCGGCTGACCTGACGATTCCCCTCGGTTTGAACTGTCAAGTATTTCTTGACAGTTGCTTCCGGCGTAAGCTCACCATCTGCGTAAATTCGGTTGATATGCTGAGAGATCGTCTGCTTTGTCACATCATACAGTGCCGCCATCATCTTCTGTGTCAGCCAGATATTCTCGTCCTCATACCGCATTTCATAGCTGGCGTCGCTCTCACCGGTGGAGGCCACAAAAGTCAAATACTCAGCTGCTGAACTGCGAATCGCCACGTCTTTTTTCTGCTGATCCTTCATATCACAGCACCGTCCCCTCAGGAAAATTTGGATGTTCTTCTTTTAGAACGGCAAGCATTTATTATTGCCTGCCGAATTTTTGCGGTTTATCTGCCGTGATGGCCACCTTGATGACCCCGTCCAACCGGTTTTCAAAGATGCGGTAGGCTTCTTCGATTTCGCTCAGAGGAAAGCGATGGGTGATGAGCGGCGTGGTGTCCAGCTTGCCCTGCTCGATTAGGCGCAGAATTTCCGCGCAGTCGCAGCCGTCCACGCCGCCGGTCTTGAAGGTCAGATTCTTGCCGTACATCTCCGGCAGCGGCAGCGTCTGTGCCTCGTCGTAGAGGGCAACTACCGTTACAATGGCGTTGGGACGGGCGCAGCGCCATGCAAGCCGGAAGGTATCCTTGCCGCCTGCCACCTCCAGCACCACATCAGCGCCGCCGTGGTCGCTATTTAAGAGCACAAAGCCCTCGCATTCCTCCGGTGTGCAGGTCAGCACTTTCGGATAGTGCTCCCGGACAAAGGTAAGTCGTGCCGGATCTTTCTCGCAGACGATGATGCGCTTTGGCTCTTTCAGTGCTGCGCACAGCAGCGTGCAGATGCCTGTGGGGCCTGCGCCGATGATGAGGACGGTGTCCTCACTTTTGATCTCCGAAATCTTCGCGGCCCAGAAGCCGGTGGCAAGAATATCGCCCACAAACAGCGCCTGCTCATTGGTGACGCTGTCGGGAATCTTGTTGAGTCCCTGATCGGCATAGGGCACCCGGACAAGCTCCGCCTGTCCGCCGTCGATGCGGCAGCCCAGCGCCCAGCCGCCGCCTGGGTCGGTGCAGTTGTTTACCCAGCCATGCTGGCAGAAATAGCATTCGCCGCAGAAGGTCTCCACATTCACCGTTACCCGGTCGCCGGGGCGCACGGTTTTGACCGCTGCACCGACGGATTCCACCACACCCACCATCTCGTGGCCGACGGTGATACCGGGCACGGCACGGGGTACGGAACCGTGCTTGATGTGCAGGTCGCTGGTGCAGATAGAGCCCAGCGTCACCCGCACGACGGCATCCCGGGGATCGATGATCTCCGGCTCCGGCTTGTCCAGCAGCGCAAAATGGTTGTGTTCTATGTAGGTCAGGGCTTTCATGAGTGTTCTCCTTTTGAAATACCGCGGCACTTATTGTGCGGCGGTGTCCTTTTGCAGATGGATGTCGGATAGGATCACCGGGATCTCTTCATCTGTGTCTTCTTTTTTCCACGACACAACAAAGCGAACTTCGGCCGAGCACGGCGTGTATCCATTTGACCGCAGACGATCCAGCCGCTCCCGGCAGGCCTTGGACAGCTTTGCAATCCGGACAGTTCTTCCGTTCAGTTCGGCCAGAAGAAAATAGTTCTCCAATGAAAGGGCCATGCCACTTGAACTGCACCCCATTTGTTAGATGTTATATCATACTATCTAACAAATGGGGTGCAGTTCAGCTTTCAAAGAGCAGGGAATTTGACATTTATCGGTCCGTACCTATAAGCTTCCGGGAACAGTCCTCCAGCCGCGATAAAGCTTCATTCCCTGCATGCCGGCAAATGAACTTCGCAGCCTCGTCCAGGCGAGGCGGACGATAGGACACACCGTGGCAGTCCGAGCCCAGGATATCTATTTCCCGGTTCCGCAGCATCTTTACGGCCCTGTGCTTCGTGCGCCAGTCAAGGAAGAACGACGCGTTGCATTGGAACAGAATGCCCATTCGCCGCAGCTTAGGCCACAGGGCGCGGGGCTGGTCGGGGAGATATCGCTCCACATGCGCCAGCACGACCGTCATCTCCTGCTGCTGAGCCAGCGCAGCGAGATCCTCTACCGTGCGGGAGGACCAGCCGCTGAAAGGCATTTCCAGCAAAAGAACACCGGTATCTTGTATGCATAGCTGCCGGACCTGTGCTGTGCGGCTGATCCCCTGAAAGTAGTGGACCTCAGCACCCAAAAGCACATGAGGAAGTCCCTGCGTGAGGTGTGCCCGTAAATGCTCCCAGGCGTCCGCGCGGCGGCGCAAAAATACGTCCGGCGGGTTTTCATCCGCATAGAAATGCGGCGTGGCAATAACCCTTTCGACGCCCTGCTCCTGAAGCATACGCAGCATCTGCAGGCTTTCCTCGATGTTCCTGCTTCCGTCATCCATGGCTGGCAGAATATGCGAATGGAAGTCGATCATGGCGCTTTATTTCCTCATATGGGGTTTATCGGATTTGGGGGAGGGACCGGGAGCCGCTTGTGCCTCCTCTCCGTAGCCATAGCCGTATTTGTAGCGGCTGTAGCGCGCATATCGGCCATAACGGCCGCCGGAAGCCGTGGCGCAGGTCATAACAAAGCCCAGCACCTTGATATGCAGATACTCCAGCTGGCGCAGTGTTGCCGAAAGATCCTGACGGTTGCTGTAATCCTGCCGGACGACAACGAGCATCCCCTGGATCAGATTGGCGACAACCAGGCCGTCCGAAACAGCGTTTATCGGCGGCAAGTCAAAAATAACAAAATCAAAGCTTCGCACCAGGTTTGCCGTTACGGCGTTCATACGCTCCGAACCAAGCAGTTCGGACGGATTGGGCGGGATATCGCCGGACGTAATGACCTTGAGGCTGTCCAGCAGTCCGACATCCTGAACCACATCCTGTTCCTGACACAGACCTGCCAGCAGATTGGACAGACCCGGAGCCGGATCGATCGCCAGACGGCGCGCCAGATTGGGACGCCGCATGTCCGCCTCGATCAGCAGGACCTTCTTGCCTGTTTCGGCGAGCGTATAGGCAAGGTTGATGGACGTCGTGCTCTTGCCCTCGCCGCGCATAGCGCTTGTAACACCGACGACCCGGCACTTTTTCTCATCCGGCAGGGCAAAAGTCAGATTTGTGCGCAGCAGCTTATACGCCTCGGAGGCGGCAAAGCTGAGCCGGTCCCCCTGCATGGCACGCTGTTCCCTTAAAGAGACAGCTTCCTCCGGAATAGGCTGTTCCTTCCTGAAGATCATTGGTGGGATCCCTCCTTCTGCCTGTACCCGTAGTCATGGCCATTGCTTTGCTGCAAAAGCTCAGGGATAACCGCCAAAACCGGGATCTGGGGATACGCCTGAAGCAATTGATCTTCGCTGCGGATCTGATTGTCAAAAAGCTCCCGCAGGATAAAGAACGCGCAACTGAGAATAAGACCGGTCAGCATACCCAGCAGCGTATAGCACGGAATGCTGGGGCTTGCCTTTGAGGTGGGAAGCTGCGCATAATCCACGACCCGCACAGAGCTGCCCTCCACTACGTCGGCAATGCGGGCCGGAAGCACCTGAGTGACCGTGTTGGCAATATTCCTGGCCTCCTGCGGATCGGTGCTGGCAACAGTGATCTCGAAAACTTCAGTTCCGTTGACCGCCTGCGCACGGATCATTTTGGTGAGTTGTTTGTCCGTATAGGTCAGCTTCGCGGCTGAACGGATCTGATCCAGGGTGGTGCGGCTGCTGAGGATGACCATATAGGTGTCTACAAGGCTCTGCGCCGCGGAAAGCTCGGAATTGCTGATCGGCTTGCCGGGATCCTGTGTGTTATTGACGTACATCAGGGCGCTGGCTTCATAAGTGGGGGTAATCAGAAAGCGTGCCCAGGCAAAGCAGATCGCGCCAAGTACCACCGAGATCAGGGCGATGATCCACGCGCGGCGCCATAGGGCACTCATCAGCGTGATCATGTCTACCTCGCGGCATGCATCACTCTTGTTCATGAATATCTTTCCTTTCCGTTTTTAGTGGAGCATCCAGTAAATCGTGAAATAATGGTAATATTGTAGCATAACACTTTCCGGATTTCAACGTTTTTATTCTTCACATTTACTTATATTGAGTCCTGTATGTGAATCATAGCAAACGCAGCAATAGGGCCCTTCTTCTATCGGGATCGTCTTTATGACCACAGCGTATTTTTCATAGCAGTGCCGTGTTGCGTAAGAGTAGCGCGCTGAATCCCCTATCGCCTCGCTCCTTTTCGATTTACTTCTGCATAAAAAAACGAAATTATACTTGATTCAGCATTTTCTCTTGATTATTCTTTTCTATATGCTATAATAATTAGCGTTATTACTTACTAAGTGCGCTCAGGACGTTCCATTATATGTGAAGAAGCATAGATGTGTAGATGTTGTTAAGAAATTGTATCATGCGATAAGGTTTTGCTTCAATTGCAGCAGCGTGTCGTTCAGATGTGCGAAATCGAAGTTTTTTTCATCACGCAAAGCATTGGCTTCGTGATTTAAAGTTGCTGCGTATTTTCAAAGTTGATATCGGCCCAAGAGGAGAAAATTAGGATGGAGTACTCAGTTTTAATGTCTGTGTATACAAAAGAAGAACCTGTATATCTTGATACAGCCATTCAAAGCATGCTGGATCAAACCGTCAGAACGGACGACTTTGTAATTGTATGCGATGGGCCGCTGACAGCAGAGCTGGATGCGGTTTTGGAACGGCATCTTGCGCAAAATCCTGCCGTACTTCATCTTGTCCGCCTTCCGCAGAATATTGGCACCGGGGCAGCATTGAATATCGGCCTTACTCATTGCAAAAATGAATTGATCGCAAAAATGGACTCGGATGATATCTCCGTCTTGGACCGGTGCGAACGGCAGCTGAAGGAGTTTGCTGAAGATGACAGGCTGACGGTAGTCGGCGGAAACATTCTTGAATTCACGGAGGACCCGGCAAAGCCTGTCAGCCGGAGACTTGTTCCCTGCGATAATGAAGGAATACAAAAATACGCAAGGAGACGGCAGCCGTTTAATAATATGACGGTCATGTACAAGAGGAGCGCCGTTCTGAAAGTCGGCGGCTATAAGGCGATGACCCGCAGCGAAGACTATGATCTGTATGTCAGGATCCTGCACGAGGGCTACTACTGCAAAAATATCAACGACGACTTGGTGTTTGCAAGGATCAAGGAAAACGCGGCAGACAGAAGGACTTCATATGTAACCTACCGGGGATTTATAAAAACAAGATGGAGCGCGCTTCGATCAGGCTTCTCGTCACCGTGGGATTTCCTGGTTGCCTGCGGCGCACAGACGGTCGTTTTCTTATCTCCGGCATTCCTTCAGAAGTTGATTTACAGGAAAATCCTGCACAAGCCCGTCGGAGACTCTGTCGAGACACGTATATTGCAGCAGGCGGAAATGGAACAGCATGCTACAGGAGGCTGACAGCAATATACTTTTGGGGAGATGCCTCGATCCAAATATATATAAACCAGATTCACACAATCATCAACGAACACCGCTTGCGCGGCGGCATGACCGAAGGCGCAGCGGATTTTCTGAGCCACGGCGGAGAGGAGATCAATGGCAGTTCAACTTGAGAAGATGACTGTGCACCAGGAACTTCTGCTTGAAATGCTGAAGGATTTCGATGCAGTATGCAGAAGGCATCATATTTCATATCAGCTATTTGCGGGAACTGCTTTGGGCGCTGTACGCCACCACGGGTTTATTCCGTGGGACGACGATATTGATGTTATTTTGATCCGCAGTGAGTATCAGCGCTTTTTTGACGAGGCCGCTGGTGACTTTGACCCGGAAATTTATTATGTACAGCAGGAACACGGCGCGCATTGGCCGATGCCCTTTTCCAAGCTACGGCGGAACAACACCACCTGTATAGAAAAATATCACTCGCGGGATCCGCAAATGCATCAGGGCGTTTACATAGATATTTTTCCCTGCGATAATCTGTCCGGTCACCCGGCCGCAGGATGGCTGCAGTTTGCCGCATCAAGGGCGATCTTCGCGAAGGCGCTCTATGCGCGGGGCTATGAGACGGACAGTATTGCGAAAAAGCTGTTCATGCAGTTCTGCCGGTTGCTTCCCAGAGGCCCTCTTGAAGAATTCTGCGTGTGCAGAAGCGGCTCCGGATCGGGTATGGTACAGGCCTTTCTGGCTGGCGGCAGAAAATATAAAAAGAACATTTTCCCTCGTGCCTGGATCGAAGATACGGTCTATATGCGCTTTGAGGACGCCGATTTCCCCATATCGTCGCACTACGATGCACTCCTGACGCAGCTATATGGTGATTGGCATACGCCTTCTCCGCCGGCTGAGCGTAAGTGCAAAGAACATGTCGCTATTCTCGATCTGGAGCGTCCCCATACGGAGTATTTGGAGATACAGCAAACCATGCGGATCGAAGATCATACGAGAAGTATTCGCTGATATAAAATCAGGGTACATAGCTGGGGTTCGCGGTCCATTTCCTGCCGTCCGGTGAACTTCAGCGCGCTCTGTTTGAACAAGTGTATGCTTGCAGTCTGCAATGAGCATATAAATCACACAAAAAGGAAGGGAAAACATGCAACACAGGAAACGAACCAAAGTGACTGCAGCGCTGCTGGCGCTCTGCATGCTGGTATCGCTGCTCCCAGTGACGGCTTTCGGCCTGGATCCGCAGAGCGCGGAGCTTGGCAAGGGAAGCACCATTGACGGCACGGGATATCATGTCACGTCGGTAAAAAACTACTCCATTGCACCCGACATTTCCGAGCGAGTTATTATCACCAATAACGATGCGGGTAATTCCCAGACGGTTGCAAACGTCATGGAGGTCAACACCTCCGGCGGCCGGGCCAAGATCGTGGCCGGTTACGGCAACCGCAACCCCAAGGAGCAGGGCTGGACCCTGAAAACCACCACGGACCAGGCCCATGTCTATGAAAAAGAGTCCGGTCTGAACGTGGTGGGCGGCGTCAACGCCTCCTGGTTCAACATCAACACCGGCGAGCCCTCCGGCTATCTGGTGATGAACGGCGTGGTGCACCACGACAGCTCCAGCCGGGCGTTTATCGCCGCCTTTGACGACGGCTCCGTGAACGTGTTCCGGGAGGGCACCACCCTGGCCCAGGCCGAGGCGGATCAGAGCGCCAAGCAGGGCAAGACCGTGAAGATCCTGGAGGCCGTGGACGCCCTGGTGGCCATGGTTTGGGACGGTAAGGTGGTCATCACCGAGTCCGGCAACAGCGGCTACTATCCCCGCACCTGCGTGGGCATCAAGGCCGACGGCACCGTGGTGCTGTTCCAGGCCGACGGCACCATGGCCCCCCGTTCCGTGGGCTATACCGCAGCCGAGGAGGCTCGGTTCAGCAACATACGGAAAATTCCTGCGAACGTGGCGGTGTTGAAATAGGGCTGGGCAAAATGAACACTCGCCTGCCGGCACATCTCTTGTGTGTATGCCCGAGCCACGTTTATGGCCTCTTCGCTGTCCGGCGGGACACCTGCGCACATTAAAACGTCCGTCAACTCCTGGCGAATCGTCTTATGATAAATGAACTGGTATTCTTTCATACCACGAATAATCCAAAAAGTCCCATAAAGCGGCACCCCCTATGCTCTGATCCAGTCCCACATGATTTCCGGATCTGCCACATTCGGACCTTCTGCATGGCATCGTTTGCATAGAAGTACCAGATTAGAGGGCTCATCTTTGCCGCCCAGAGAGTCTGGAATGATGTGACAGCGCTCCAGGTTCTTTTCATAACCGCACCGCCAGCAGTGGCTCCCAGCCTCTGCCCAATCCACACTCAGCTCGCACTCGTCAACATGTTGTTCCCAATAGGCTATAATCTCAGAAAGAGGTGTTTTGATATGTTCTCTCTTGCTCATTTGATATTTCCTTTCCATGAGATGCGAGGCAT